>OHQQ01000317.1_pt1 | contig 36584 bp, 48 predicted proteins | sample 1578211 | NCBI WGS metagenome assembly OHQQ01 (sample SAMEA3879539, study PRJEB24766) | human gut metagenome | biome: human-associated habitat; feature: feces | place: USA | collected 1985/1987
AAGACTTCTTTGATTGCTCTCTGCACAAGAAGAACGGGAGCAAGTGCAAGGGACACTTCATCCGGGTAAAGGTTCTGGAAGGACGTGTACTGAGTCATGTTCAGCGGGTGACGGACTACATTCTCCGTCATGAAGACTACTTCCGCAAGGTCATGGAGGAGCAGCTTCGGGTGGAAAGCACCGAAAAGCTGACCGTCCTGAAGAAGCAGCTTGCCCGGAATGAGAAGCGGATTGCAGACCTCAAACGGCTGTTCATGAAAATCTACGAGGATAACGCCAGCGGAAAGCTGAGCGATGAACGCTTTGACATGATGAGCCAGAGCTACGATGCCGAACAGAAGCATCTGGAAGAGGAAGCCCTCTCTATCCAGCAGGAAATCGAAGTACAGGAACAGCAGATCGAGAATATTGAGAAGTTCGTCCAGAAAGCGCACAAATACGTTCATATTGAAGAACTCACCCCTTATGCTCTCCGTGAACTGGTGTCAGCCATCTATGTGGATGCCCCGAATAAGTCCAACGGAAAGCGGGTGCAGCACATCCATATCAAGTACGATGGGCTGGGGTACATCCCTCTGGATGAACTGGAAGCAAAAGAAAAGGCGTGACCGAAGTCACGCCAAATCTTCCCCATTTAGGGAACTTTTGCAAATACTGTTTTATGGGAACTCTGCTCTGGGGAACTCCCTGTTGTACATATCGCTATCGTCTGTAGCTTTTGGCAGGGTGCGTCCGGGTGGACGCACCCTGTTTTTGTTTCATCGTGGTTGGGTGTACGTCAAAACGCATCACCGCAACTCCTTATAGGTTTCTTCCGGCACCGGCTCGCACCACTCGTTAGAGGTGCCTTCGCCGGGTACTTCCACTGCCAGATGAGAGAACCAGCAATCGGGTGCAGCACCGTGCCAGTGCTTGACCTCCGGGGGAATGTTCAACACATTGCCCGGATGCAGCTCCTGCGGCGCTTTGCCCCATTCCTGATAGTAGCCCCGGCCTGCCACGCAGACAAGGATCTGCCCGCCACCCTTTGCGGCATGATGGATGTGCCAGTTGTTCCGGCAGCCCGGCTCAAAGGTGACGTTGTAAATGCCAACCTGTGCGGTGGACAAGGGTGCCAGATAGCTTTTTCCGCTGAAATATTGTGCAAAACCGTCGTTGGATGCACCGATGGGGAACACCATTTCACTCTGGTGCTTTGCCTTGGCATCCTCTGCAGCGTCCTCTGCCCAGACTTCCTTGGCCATACGGAAAGCCGCCCACGCCTTGGGCCAACCCACATAAAACGCCGCATGGGTCAGGATCTCTGCAATCTCAGTCCGGGTAATACCGTTGTTTTTCGCTGCCGTCAGGTGATACCGAAACGAGGAGTCCGTCAGTCCCTGCGCCATCAGTGCCACCACCGTCACAAGGCTGCGGTCCCGGAGGGAGAGTTTATCCTCTCGGCTCCACACCTGCCCGAATAGTACCTCATCGTTAAGTTCCGCAAATTTGGGCGCAAATTCGCCCAGAGCATCACGCCCTGCGGTCTGTTTTACTGCCATTATACGTTCCTCCCCATCTCGTAAGCCTGTGCCATTGCAGAGGTGTTTCGCACCGCACCCGGCTCGTAAACGCCGCATGCTACAAGGACTCCCTTTTCCACGGCACCTTCCACGCAGTCTGCATAGCCCCGGAAGCAGGCCAGCGTAGTATCTGCAGAGGATTTTTCCTCGTCTGCCATGGTGGTGATGTAGTAGAATTCCTTGTCTTTGACCTCAAGCCACCGTGCCACGGTACGGTCGATTACTGCCTTCAACTGGGCACTGATGGAGTAGAAGTATACCGGGCTTGCCAGCACAATGACATCGGCATCGATCATCTTTTGCAGGATGTCTGCCATATCATCCTTGTGGACGCAGGCTCCGCCGTGGGTGCTGCAATAGTAGCAGCCGGAACAGGGAGCCACCTTTTTCTCAGCGACCCGGATCTTTTCTGCTTTGTGCCCGGCATCCTGCGTTCCACGCAGAAATTCATCGCATAGAATATCAGAGTTACCGCCCTTCCGGGGACTTCCAGACAAAATCAATACCTTCTTGCTCATAGGAACCTCCTTGACAGCGGAGTGCATCCGCATTATGATGTTGATAAAGTTTGATTTTATCATACAACTTAAAGCGCACTTTAAGTCAAGGGCTTTTTGAAAAAACGGAGGTTTCAGATGATCTATACCGTAGGTGAAATGGCACAAAAGCTGGGCGTACCTGCCTCCACCCTGCGCTACTACGACAAAGAAGGGTTACTTCCCTTTGTGGAGCGTTCCTCCGGCGGCATTCGGATGTTCCGGGAAAACGACTTCGAGTGGCTGCAGGTCATCCGTTGCATGAAAAAAGCCGGAATGTCCATCAAGGATATCCGGCAGTATATTGAGCTTTCCATGCAGGGAGACGACACCATTGACACCCGGCTGGAAATGTTCCGGCATCAGCGCGAGGTGCTCACCCAGCAAATCCAGCAGTTACAGCACACGCTGGAGACCGTGGAGTATAAATGCTGGTTCTATGAAGCCGCCAAAGCTGCTGGGACAGTGGATGTCCCCGGTGCGATGACCGATGCGGATGTGCCGGAGCAGTTCCGTGCCATCCGGCAGGAGCTTCGGGGACAGAAGATTCCGAATGGCGAAAAATAAGAAATGCCGTTCCAGTTGCTTTTGGAACGGCATTTTTCTTAATCTTCTAACCCATGGCTCCCGGTTACGTTTTTCAAATATTCCTCCGGATCACCATTCAGAATCAAATCCGCATAACCCAGTGGATCATTGCAGATGAGATAATCCAACTCCGACCTCTGCGCCATGGTCACGTCCAGTGCATTCTCGACCCCGGTGCAGTCGATGGAGATCATTCTCCCATCCCGGAGCAGCAGTTCCACGCAGCCAGTGTCCATATTAAACTTGCAGGCTCTTTCATCGTACTTCATAATCATACCCTCCAAATCTTGTTATTGGCTTACGGTCTATGACAAGGTATCGGAGTTTTGCGCCGTCCACAGGAACCTTCGTTGTTGTACCCGAAGAAAACGAAAAATCCGAACCCTTCTCCAATCGGAAACAGGTTCGGATTTTTCTTGTTTGGTGGGCGCGGGTGGATTCGAACAAGCTCAACTATCACAATTCGCTGGATGCGCTTTGAAATTGTGATGGATTCATGCGTATTTTTTGAATGTCACCGAAAATCAATTATCGGCTATCACAACCATTTAGGAACAAAAACGGGTTACAAAGTGGGTTATTTCGCACGCGGAGAATACTCTGCCAGAGCATCTGAAACGGCCATTGCTGCCGTGTCAGCCCTGCCGTCAACGGCGTGACTGTACCAGCCGTAAGTATCCATACTTTTGCTGTGCCCTACCATGCGGCGCAGTTCTGCCGGGGACACAGCATCCTCGATGATGCTCACAAAGGTGTGCCGCAGCTCATACAGGCTGACCGGCGGGTCAATGCCGTTGCTGCGCTGGTAGAACTGCCAGTAGTTATAGAGGCTGTGCTCATTCTCCAACAGGAAGATTGGATCATCTCCCCGAAGAGGCTGCTCTTCTTCAAAGGCCCGCTGCTGCAGCTGTGCGTGGAGCTCCGCAGCCGCCAGCGGATGCAGGACCACCGTGCGGATAGCGTTTTCGTTCTTGCCGTGTGTTTCCTCATCAAAGGTATTGATGGCCCTGGCAAGATGCAGCCGGTTGCCCTCCACGTCGCCCACGCGCAGCCCCAGCAGTTCGCCAGGGCGCAGGCCGGTCAGGACCGCAAAGCGGTATGCATGGATATTGGCATCCTGTTCAACCTTTCCACGAACGATGCGCGTATCCGTGGAAAGCAGGACCCGCAATGCGTCCGGCTGAAGGATCTTTCGGCCCTTTGGACGTGCTCCCCTGGGTACCGTGAGCCCCTCGTCCTCTGGCCGCAGGGCGGTGTATTTGTGCTGCCTTGCCCATTTCACAAAGCTGACTTCAACCGCCCGGATTCCCTGCAATGTTTTCCTCGAAAGGTTTCCCCTGCTCTTTCGAGTGGCCTGTGGGTTCATGCTGCCTTCCTTGTATGCCCGATTCAGCACATCCTGCAGCATTCCCGTATTCAGGTCACCGATCCGGCGGTCGCCCACCACTGGCAGGATGTAGTTCTGTCCGAACTTCTCCACCTGCTGGGCATAGCTTGTGCCGGCGGTGGCCCGCACCGAGATCAGATACTCGTTCCAGACCTCCGAGCAGCGCTTGGTGGTTCTACAGATGCCCTTATCCAGCCAGGCATCCGCTTTTGCATTTGCTTCCCGCTGGCCGGTACGGCCCGGCTTTGCGCTGGTGAACGTCTTGCGCACCCCGTCCTTCTGCACCTTGATCTGCCAACGGTTCTGGTTCGGCAGCCACTGGGCGGTGTTGGTTCGCATTCCCATAAAAAATACCTCCTTTGGGGTACACTTTGACAAGCCCGCCCAAAAGAGGTATAATCGCATTGCTTGAGTGTGCGATGACCTCCTTTGGAGCGAGCCGCTTATCTTAACTCCCTCGGTGTTCCAGCACCGGGGAGTTTTTTCTTTTGTGACGGTTGAAACGAAAAAATAAGGGCTGGTGCATGCACCAGCCCTCTAAAAACAGCTCCACTCACGTGGCGTTTTTGTTCGTCTGTATTATTCTACAGAAAAGCAAGGCAGTGTGCAATGCACTATTGTTTTACAAAAATGTGTTATTGTTGCATTATTCCAGCGGATACAACTGGTTGATGGCTTTTATCACAAACGAATACGAGGACAACAGAACCTCATTTTTTTGGAAATACTCTTTCCGTTTCACCATCCGCTCATCAAAAAGCTGGTGGAGTTCATCGGCAAAGTGCTCCCGTGTTCGGGGAGAAGTTACGATTTTGTCGTAAACGAAAAGCAGCCCCACGAAGTCGTGAATAACAGGGTTCGACATCTTTTTTTCACGAGACGTTGCCTTGATGCCCGGAATCGTGCTTGCAAAATGGTTCAAGAACATGGAGGGCTTTATTTTCCTGGTGTAAGGTGCTCGCATACTGTTCAGCAGGCAGTTATTGTGGGCGGCTGCATTTCGCAAACAGCGAACCGCAAACAGACAACGGAATAGATCCTCGTTCTTTCCGCCTGTATTCTGATCGTATACCTCACACAGCATTACAAGGTCACCAAAAGAAAGAACCTCAATCAGGTTCCAGACTGCATAACCCTCTTTTTCCAATTTCCGAATCAGGTCACAACACATAGAATTTTCTGATTTAGCGCTGATAGAGGCTTTGACCTCTGGATATACGCTGAAAAATCTATCTACGATTTCGTAGCCGTCCTCATCTGGATTCTCGCTGATTTCCCGAATCAGCATGACCTTAAGGTAATGCTCGAGATCCAAGGTGGCATGTAGGATCAGTCTGCGGAGGTGCATATCCAGGGTAGACAATTCCATTAGGTATGCAAAATCCAGGTTCAGATACTTTCCGGTCTTTGGATTGATCTCATAGTCCTTATCAAATGCCTTGACCTTGAAAAAGAAAGTACTGTACGCCAAAAAGGATGCCGCCTGTTCTTCTGTGCACAGGGTAAAGGCGACACCTTTATTTTTGAGGTGTTCTACCTGCTGTTCGATTGTGAGCTTTGGCCTGCGAGGCAAAACCATTGCATCCGATAACTTGTTTCCTTGTACGTCCATATAAATTCACTTCCTCCGGTTCCTAATCACCCCACCCAGTACGTCCAACCCACGGCGCGGCCCTCGATCTGCACGTCTTCCAGCTGGGGCCGGGGCAAATTATCCTTGGGTGCCCTGCTTTGCCTTCTGCGCCTCTTCTCTTAACTTAATGGATTCGCGGTACTGTTCTGCCGGAGCAAGTTCCACAAACTCCACAGAACGGTCATAGTTTTCCTTGACAACCTTTTTGATTTCGTCCAGGGAAACACGGAAGAACTCTCGCCGCTGGTTTACAAAGTTGAGCTTGCGATCCGCAAAGGCATTGTGCAGTGCAGCTTCCAACCGAGGAGCATCATCCGAAAAAATCATAGCATGTACATCAAAGTCAAACGGAACCGAGGCATCGCCCAGCTCGTCCACACGATCCTGTGGATCAAGGCGACGTGTCATACCGATTTTGTAAACGTTCTCGCCAAATGCGCCAATATTCGAGATCACATAAACATAACCGGCACGCTGATTAGCCTCACGATAATCAACATCTTTGAACTCTTTGTCAATCTTATCCAGCTGGGCCAACAGCTCAGCTTTCTTTTCTTCGATTGCTGCACGGTCGACCTCAGAAGCAGAAACCAACTGCGCATTGATACGATCCAGCGCATTCTGATAATGCTGCTGCTCTTTTTCCAATTTCTTGCGTTCCTCTTCGATTTCCTTGGCAAGCTTTGCCTCTTCACGCATTCTTGCTCGAGCTTCCTTCTGCTCTTCCTTCTCCTGCTGCTTTTTCTGGGCATATTCAAAAGCAAGATGAAGTTCCTCGATTTTTAAGCGGTAGTATTTCGGCTGGATGCTGACTTCCATAATGGTTCCCAGCTTGGAAATCGCTTCCCTAGAGGTAGTAATACGCTTTTCACTGGCTTCGATATTATTGTATTTGACGTGTTCAATTACGTCATCGCATTCAGAATTGAATGCACGAAGGAGAAGTTTCTGCATATCAGAGACCATCTTCTTGCCTTTGGACGCATTTCCATTGACTGTCCAGTTCATATTTCCGCTGACAGCCGTTTTCGCTTTAATCATATCTTTCTGTTTGGTACGAATTTCCAAAAGATGTGCCTTGTACTCGTCTGCATTCATAAAAGAGTACCGAGGAGTATAAAGCCCAAAACTCTGCATCAGAATTTCTTCATTCGTTTCAATAATCTGGTCTTTTGCCTGTTGAAGTTCTTCCAAGGCATCTTTCAACTCGCGGTTGCGGCTTTCAAGGTTTTCTTGGACACGAGCGAGTTCTTCACGTGAAGCTTTGATTTCTCGATTGATGTCGTCCAGTGTGCGGCTTTCTGACGGCATAGCTTCCCGAAGGCTCTGCATTTCAGCATTCAGTCGTGCAATTTCTTCTTTTTCTTTCTTGCCAAACAGTGACATCTTAACTTCCTCCAACATCAGATATCCCGGCAGAGCCCCACGGCCTTGCCTTCAATGACAACGGTGTTCATATCCTCCCGGCTGAGGATGATGCTGCTGAAAGCCGGATTCTCCGGCCGCAGTTCAATGAAGTTCTCGTGCAGATAGACATGCTTCAGGGTGGCCTCTTCCCCGATCCGCACAGCAGCGATCTCGCCGTTCTCCACCTCTGGCTGGCTGCGAATCGCCACCAGATCGCCATCATGGATGCGAGGTTCCATGCTGTCACCCTTGCAGGTCAGCGTAAAGGTGGAGTGCCAGCGGGAAGGCACGCACACCATTTGATCAATGTTCTCTTCTGCCGTGATGGGCGTACCGCAGGCGATCCGCCCCACAAGCGGCACCACATCCATGGCTGGCATCGGCTCAAAGCCCGGCGGAACGGTAGGTTCTCTGGATGCAGCCGGAGCGGGCTGCTCCTCCCAGCCCATCAGGTAGGCGGGAGACACTCTCAGCCGTTTTGCAATGGCATCTACTTTATCTGTCGGTATGTTTGTTACAATGTTATTCTCATACTTATATACAGCTTGCTTTGATACACCAATGTAGTCAGCAAGCTCCTGCTGGGTTACGTCTTGCTCCTGACGTACCTTTCGAATGCGATCACCTACAGTCACCGTGAGCACCTCCTTTAATGTCTATAGTATAGCAGATAAACCATCAGTTTACAATATTTTTAATTCAATTACCAAAAATAACTTGACAGGTCACAAATATGGTGTTATCATACCTGTGACCTCACAAGTTACATCGAGGCCGTTTGGAGGTGAAAGTGTGGTAAACGTCAATTTGCTCAAGTCGTACATGGTCAAAGCAGGCTACACTCAAAAAATGTTGGCTCAGGAACTTGGAATTTCGGAGCAGACCTTAACACGCAAGCTCAAGAAACGTGTCTTTGGCACGGACGAAGCCTCAAAGATTGTAGAGCTTTTAAGTATCGACAATCCGCAGGCTGTATTTTTCGGCCACTGAGTAACCCGTGAAGTTACATCAAAGGAGGTGAACAACGTGAATGACAACAAAAAGCCCAGCGAACCTGTGAAAGAGGCACGCTGGGCACAGGAGATTCACCTTTCACAGCTGGACGACCGCATTCTCTGCCAAATAGATGAAACGGTTATCCAGAATGTGAAAGCCTACTCGTTCGCTCAATCCAGCAACGGGAAAGCGCTGCTAAATTTAAGCATTGAGATCAATGCGGAAGTTGTGTCAACCACGATACAAGCGCAGAGGCAATCGCACTTGTAACCCATGAATGCCGTTCCATCGTTTCCGAAAACTTGTACAGCAACCCCTTCTGTGGAGGGATTTGCTCATTCACAATCATTTCAACAAGATCAACTAACTTCTGGACTTGCTCTTTGTCCGGTGCATTTTCAGCTTCTGCCCTTTCCCGCAGTTCCTGAAAATTCGTCTGGTAGTTGATGGTCGCTGTATTGGCTGTTCCAATTACAGAACCGTAAGCTGTACCGATATTATAAATATTACTCTGACGCTGTTCGGTTTCTTTTCGCTTTTTCTCGACTTCGGTCATATAGAACGCTTTTATTTCTTCCTGCTGCTTTTGGAAGAACGATGCCTGCGTTTCCGTGACATAAAGCCGTTCATTGGCCGGAGTGATAATAACATCGTCTATCTTAATATCGGTTTTTGGGCGAAATCCAACGTACTGACGGTTCGTTGCCGTTTCTCGGTTTGGCAAACCTGGAACGGTCGCAATAATTTCACCATCTCGCTCAATTTGCATATCCAAACCTTGCATCTCTAAAAAGCTCTCAAAAATCATTTTATCACCTCCTTTCCTGTTTCAGTATAGCACGGGAAGGGAGCCATCAGCAAGGAGGTGAGCAACGTGAAAAAGCCTTATCTCAAAATCAGTCGTCTGGCAGAAGACCAGGATCTCAACCAGGGCGCACTTGCGGCCCTGATTGGGGTAAGCTCCAACACGATGACCGCACGGCTCAAGGGGACACAACCTTGGAGGAGTGACGAGATCGTCATCATCTGCAGAGCACTACACATCCCGCAAGAAAAAATCGGGGAGTATTTCTTCCCGGCAATCGCAAAGGAGGAAAAGACCGCATGAAACCTTACACCCTTGCATCCGAGCGGGCCGCAGCGCCCACTGGATGCGCGTACATCGCACCGCTGTTTTGGAACAAGTGGTTCCGTTGGGGCGGTAGTCAGGCATCTGGCTGCTACCAGCTGGGCGGACAAATCAAGGATGAAAGCCACACCGGGCTGCAGATTTTTGCTGATGGCGAATGGCACCCGGTCATCGGATGGGCATTGGACGACTGCAGACCCGCAGTCAATTGCCTTCAGGAGGCAGGAGCATGAATATCAGCCCGAACGCTCAGTTAAAAATCCAGCTGGGTAAGGATGGGAACCCCAAGATTTATGCCTGCGGTACAGAGATGGAACAGAAAGCCCTTTGCGCTGCTCTGATTGCCGGGATTTGCATAGATCAAAGAAATCCGGAAGCATTGCTCAGCATAGTGACTACTGCCGCAGACCTCATGGACAGAATGGAGGAATCCCCCAATGAAGATTAAATCCCGCGTCTGGTACTGGCTGGCTGCTGCCAGCGGTGCTGTAAGTCTGCTGTACGGCATGGGCATCGAGGGCGGTGCACAGCTGGGCAGCTCCATCTCTGACAGCCAGTTCGTCACGGCCCTGTGCCTGGTTCTGGCAGCGGTAGCGTTCCTGCGGCTGGGCTTTGCCTCCCAGGATCGTGAACAGAACGCCCGCCGCTATGGCCGCGTTGACCGCACCCACGCCCGCACCGAAGAGCCGGAGTACCGGCAGAACCGGAGGGGCGCATGAAGAAGCGCATTCTCACCCTACTCGAAGTGGAAGGTCTTTGGGTGCTGATCCGGCTTCTGGATGCCCGCATTTGGCTACTGAAGCGCATTATCAGACTGACTGAAGCGAGTATCTCTCTCTTGGGCAAAGTAATCGACTATAAGTCGGAAGACGAAAATGAGCCCGCCCGTGCTGGTAACACGGACGAGCCCAAAGGGTGATGGAATTCACAAGCCCCATCACTCTTGATGATATCACATCAGAAAGGATTTTACAAATGAAAGGTATTTTAGCCGAGCCGGGCAAGGCTCCGGTGATCGCGTCCCTGCCCGACAGCCTGTGGGCCATTGAGAACCGGCTGGGTACGCCCTGCGAGATGATCGTGCTGCCCCGCACCCCGGCGGTGCTGTTCGTGGGCCGGTACGATGGCCCCATCCAGCCCGCCAGCCTGCTCAACCGGAAGTACCGGGGCCGCCAGCTTTACGGGCCCATCCTCTGCTACGGATGGAAGGGCAACAACATCCAGCCCATGAACAAGGATGTGCAGACCGAGATGCTGGACCGCCTGAAGGGCACGGAGGTGAAAGTGTGACCACCTATATCTGCAAATGCGGACGGCGAGTGAAGAAATCCACCGATGCCAGTACCACTGGAAACCGCCTATCTGGTTACGCACCCGGCCATGAGTGCTGGGGATGCCCCTATGCCATGCCATACGGAGACTTTCAATGGGATGAAAGTGCTAGAACTGTCAGCCGGGAGACTCGGGGCTACGAGTGCCGGATGAGCAAGACCCTCACTTATGCGTCAGAGTTCGCTGGCTCTATCAAGGATAAATGCACCTGTCGAGTGCATAGTCTGGACTTCGACTTTCTGTCTCAGGTCTCCGCATGGATCAAAGACACTTATCCAGACAGAGAGATTTTCGGCTCATTTTCCAAAGATATTCGTGCATCGGACTATGGGTCTGACGGGCGCTATTGCCTGACAATCACATGCACTCAGAATCTGAAAGGTGTTGCCGCAAAAAGAGAGCTGTTTGGTCAGTTTTTCAACCCGGATGGAAGCCGCAAGGACATGACACCGCAGCAGGAAATGGAAAAGATTCTTACCGACATCAAAAAAGCAAAGGAGATTCTCTCATGTGCACCTGCCCAGAATGCGGATGCTGCTGTGACTACGGCAGAGAATGCTGTCCCGACTGCCACAGCGGCAACGCCGACCATCTCGGAGAGCGGGGCGGATGCAAGCGCATCGACCCCCGCGACATCCCTGCAGAACTGCGAATCGGCCCCTGCCGCATCGGCGGGCGATTCTTCTGTATCGACAGCTGGTGCCATGCAGGACAAGCCCTTGACCTTTATCCGGGAGGACAAGTGCCCGGCGTTTGATTATTCCGGCCTGACCGACCAGACCGTGGAGAATCTGCACTTTGCCGAGGACGAATACCGCCACGGTAAACAGATGGCCGAGCGTGGCCTTGTGCACATGGGCAATGCCATCGCCGCCGCCCATGATGCACTGTGCGGCACCGTTGTCCAACAATTGGACAACGGCCAGTTCGCAAAAAAAGAGGATACGTTCCGGGCATGGTGCTGCTCTATCGGCATCACCAAGTCAACCGCCTACAACCTGCTGCAGGTCTCCGCCCTGATGGACGGCAGCAGCCCACGCCAGCGGGCCATTCTGGAAGCCCTGCCGCCTACCCTGCTGTACGCCGTGGCAAAGCCCAGCGCCCCGCAGGAGCTAGTGGAGAAGGTCAAGAACGGTGAGGTCACCACGAACAAAGCCTATCAGGATCTGCTCAAGGAAAACCAGCAGCTCCGCACCGAGCGGGACAAGGCCCGCGCCGACCAGCTGAGCACCGCCAAAGACTGCAACCGGCTGGGTCTGAAGGTCTCGCAGGAAAAAGACCGAGCAGACAAGGCCGAGGCCCGGGAAGAGGAAGCCTGGAAGCTGCAGAGCAAGGCCGAAGAGCGAGCCAAGAATGCAGAAGAAGCCTTGAAGCACCAGCCGATCACGGCGGTCATCGACGAAGAAGAGATCGACCGCCGGGCCGCAGAAAAAGCCTGGGGCCTTGCCGATGCCCGGAACGCCGAACTGGCCAAGGACAACGCTAACCTGAAGAAACAGGTTGCGGCACTCCGCTCCCGCATCAACGATGATGCCCAGGCAGATTTTGAGCAAGCCAACTACTGCGCCAGCCTGATGCGGGCGGCGTGGGATAACAGCAAGGCCAGCTATTCCCGGCTGGTGGGCGAAGATCTGGAAAGCACCTTTCAGGCCATCTGCGGTACCCTGAACAGCATCATGGAGGAGGCCTCCCTGCTCTGCCGCCAGCCGCCGGATTATGATGGAGGTGACAGGGATGAATGAGATGTACTGTCTGGACCTTGACCGTTACGGCCCGCCCATGGAGCCGCCCGATGATTACTACCTTGCCCCCGACCGGGAGCCAGAAGAGGAGGAACTGACCGATGACGAATGAATTGACTGTCCGAGTAGAGCGCCCGGTGATCCCGGCCATGAACTGGAACAAAGATGAGGTGCAGAAGAACCTTGACGAACTTCTGGCCTCCTATACAGGCCGTGTGTACACACCTGAATCCATCAAGGATGCCAAGGCCGACCGTGCTGCCGTCAACAAGTGGGATAAGCAGCTGGCCGCTGCTCTGACCGCTGCCAAGCGGCTTTACACTGACCCGCTGGAGGATTTTCAGAAGAGCATCCGGGAGATGCAGGCCCAGTGTAAGAAGATCTCCGGAGCCATTGATCAGCAGGTAAAAGCAGTAGAACAGGCCCAGCGGGAAGAAAAAGCATCCACCCTGCGGCTGGTCTACCGGGACTGCGTCGGGGAACTGGAACCTCTGATTTCTTTTGACCGTCTGCTTGTGCCCCAGTGGCTCAACAAAACCTTTGACCTTGCCCAGGCCGAAAAGGAACTGCGTAAGGCTGTGGAGACCCGGCGGGAGGAACTGCGCCTCATCCGGGAGACCTGCGGTGAAGACGCTGAGCCCTGCATTACCGAATACCTGCGGGCCTTGAGCGTCAACGATGCACTGCATGAACACAGCCGCCGGGAGCACGCCCGTGCGGCTCAGGCTGAGGCAGAGGCCCAGCGACAGGCCGCAGAACGGGCCAGAGCCGCTGCACCGGTCATCATCCCGCCCACCGAGGAAGAGCGTCAGCTGAAAGAAGAGGCCGCACAGGAGGCCCGGAGCAACGCCTTTGTGACGGCTTCCGGGCGGCTGGACTGCGAGGTATTGCAGCAGTTCGCCCTGCCTGGCACAGGCCTTGCACCTGCCCGCAAACGCTACCGCTTCTGGGTAGATTTTACCCCGGAAGACATCGAATGGTTCAAAGCCGAAGCTAAAAAGCGCGGTTTCGCATATGGTTCTGTAAAATAATTGGAGGATTTCACTTATGGCTTTTTCTCGTCCCGGCGCACCTGCGCCCACCATGTCCGCAAACACCACCGGCACCACCACCGCCGCCCGGATGACTGCAATGCAGCAGCGTGCCGCCCAGAGCAGCGCTCTGCAGGCTGCCAGCCCGGCCAAGCCCGTGGAGATCACTTCTGCCGACGGCCAGCACATGACCGTCAGCTTCTCGGATGTCCGCAACTTCATCTGTCAGAAAGCCACCGATGCCGAATGCAAGATTTTCCTCGAGACCTGCAAGCAGTACCGCCTGAATCCCTTTACCAAGGAAGCCTACCTCATCCACTACGATAACAACAGCGAGGACACCCCCAGCACCATCGTTCTGGGCAAGAACTGCTACCTGCAAATGGCAGAGCGTCACCCCAGCTATGACGGCTTCGAGGCCGGGGTCATCATCTTCGATAAGGTGGCCGGGGAGTATCAGAAGCGGGAGGGTTCCATCGTCTACGAGGACGAGGAACTTCTGGGCGGCTGGGCCAAAGTCTACCGCAAGGACCGCACCCGCCCCAGTTACGAGGAAGTGAAGCTGACCGAATACGACACCGGCAAATCTCTGTGGAAGGGCAAAAAAGCCACCATGATCCGCAAGGTTGCCCTTGTCCATGCCCTGCGGGAAGCATTTCCCTCCACCTTCGGCTCTCTCTATGACGAGAGCGAGGTCCATGTGGATGCTGAGTCCACCGCCGTGGAGCTGGACGAGGCCGGACAGGTTCCGGCTCCACGCTGGACCCGCATCAAGGAAGCTGTTGAACAGGCCGATGCTCTGACCGTGGAGGACGCTGACAGCGCAGACGACCCCTTTGCCGGGGGTGATGAATCGTGATCCTGACCCACAAGACCGGCGTACTTCTCCACGGAACTCTCGCCAAAGACCCTGTGCTCAAGGACGTGGGCCAGAAGCAGGTACTCAAGTTTGACGTGAAGGCACACAGCGTCAAGACCGGCACCGGCAACTGGGAGGACCTGTATGTTCAGGTCAACGTCTGGCACGGGCTGGACAAGTGGGACGGGCTGCTACTGAAGGGCGATGCCGTCACTGTCTTTGCCCGGGAGCTCAAGAGCCGGGAGTATAACGGCAAGACCTATTACGACGTGGATGCCGACGACATTCAGCCTGGCGGCATGGTGATCTTCCGGTGGATGCAGAACCTCATTGACCTTTGCACAGAGGCCCCGGCACCGCCCGAACCAGCGCTCACTCAGGAGCCAACGCCCTTTGATGAGCCTGCCCCGGTGCAGACCAGCCTTTCTGGCGGGCAGATGTATCCCGGCGAAGACCTGGCCGACTATGCTCCCCGCGCCTCTCAGGCGGCAGCGCCTGCCGGGCCCGCCGCAGGTACCCCGGAAGCAGATGCCCTCATCGACGATGATGCGGATGACCTGCCGTTTTAACCACACCAGAAAGGAGTTCAGACCGTGGGCATTGACCCATCCCGTGGCTTTGTTGCCTTTCCACGCGGTCTGACTGACTGGGAATGGTATTCAGAGCCCAACACTGCCCGCCTGTTTTTCCACCTGCTACTCACCGCCAACTGGCAGGAAAAGCAGTGGCAGGGCATTAGCATCAGGCCCGGACAGCTGGTTACAAGCCAATCTCAACTGGCAAAACAGCTTGATTTGAGTGTTCGGAACATCCGGACAAGCTTAGAGCATTTACAGGCGACAGGCTATCTGACAGTCAAAGCAGGCTCAAAATACAGCATTGTCACGATAGAAAACTATGCTTCGCTTGTTGGCAGTGACAGGCAAAGTGACAGGCAAGCGACAGGCAACCGACAGGCTGCCGACAACAACTTAACAAGTCTAACAAACCAACAAGCTAACAAGTCGTCGTCTGCGGCTGCGCCGGAGCCGACCGGACGACTGACGACCTCACCCTTGGTATCAGAGTTTGAACAGGATATCGGCAAGCTGAGTACCTCCGGGAAAAGAGAGCTGACAGGATACGCTGACCGGCTGGGCGAGGAACTGGCGCGGGTGATCCTGCGCAAGTGCATTGATGCCGGGGCACATAGCTGGGCCTATGTGCGGAAGGCTCTGATCGAGGCCGAAACCCAGGGCTGTAGGTCTGCCCAGGAGTACCGCATGACGAACCCCATTGGAGCAGGACGCAATAGGCGGGTGGACAGGCCGGAACCCAGCGGGAATGATTTTTTAAAAAACGCAGCCCGTCGCCGTCCGCTCACCAAGAAAAAGGAGGATTCCAATGTACCGGAACCATGAGCACTACCCCGACCTGACAGCTGGCCGGGCATTGGGCAGCCTCCGACGAAAGGAGAACCAATTGAACACCGGAAAACAGTTCGAGGCAGACTGGAAAAGCTCCATGCCGAAGGATGCTTGGTGCTATCGACTGAAAGACAGCGCGGCCACCTATTACGGCGGCAACGAGAACCTGAGCTTCTCCATTGATAACATCTGCGACTTCGACGTGTACCGCTACCCTATGCACCATTACTTCGAGCTCAAGACCATCGAAACGCCCAGCATCCCACTGGAAAAGATCCTGGGCCGATTCGACCGGGAGCGACAGAAGTACCACAAGCTCAAACACATCACCGATATGGCCCACGCAGCATCCTTCAAGGGCCAGACCGCCCATGTGGTCATCAATTACCGGGGCAAGGTCAACCGCACTTTTGCCGTACCGGCCAGCGCTGTGCTGGAGTACATGAGCACCCAGACCCGCAAGAGCATTCCATGGCAGTGGGCCGCCCTGAACGGCATCGAGGTGGAGCAGCACCTGCTACGCGTTCACTGGCGGTATGACGTGGAAGGGCTACTGAGGGTGCTGGAAGGAGGGAGTACAAAATGACCTATATCCAGAAATGTGAGTGGCTGAAGCTGTATCAGGTATCACTTCGCCGCCAGAAAATTCTTGTCCGGCGTATCCGCGAAGCGAAAGACCAGGCCGAAAGCGTCACTCAGGCACTCAGCCCTATTGTCAGTTCTGGATGTTCTGGCGATAAGACTGGCCGCGCCATTGAAATGATGGATGCCTACCAGCACCAGCTGTGCCATGAAATTCAGCGCAGTCAGGAATTGTGTTACACCATCCGTAAGGTCATCGCAGAACTCGAAGACCCTCTTCTGGTAGACCTTTTGGAACTGTGCTACATTGATGGCCTGCATCGTGGACAGGCTGCTGACAAACTCCGCGTCAGTGACCGGCATTTTCGTCGTCTACATCGGCAGGCTGTGGAGGCCCTGAACATTCCAATGAATGCCATTCCTCCGCAATTATGGCCGCGCATGTCCGCTTAACTGTGTTATAACGATACCATCGGCAAAGCCGAAAGGCAGACCGATGCCATGGCAGCTTCCAGAATGTGCCCGTCCGACATCACGTTCTGCGAGCTGCTTCTATTATGCCGCCTGAGCGCAATGTGGTGCGCGTTCACGAGTGTAGTCGTGGAAGGTTCGATTCCGAGGGCGGTTCCAATTCGCCGCCGACCCCGTAGGCGGTACAGCCTGACGCATGGGGCTACATACTCCCCACCGGAAGCTCATGTGGTGGGTGGCGGGATCTCCTTGCCCGCCCTCTGACCTCCCCACATACGCCGGAGGCACCGGAATCCACAGGCGGGTTTCAGGTATTTTCCCGCTGGATGTGCGTCAATTGCCCTGCATGGAAACATGCAGGGATTTTTTATGCTATTTTCTGCCGTCCTGAGGGGCGGCTTTTTTGTACCCTGACGACGAGAGAGGTGGTGACGTGTCGAATGAAAAGAATCTCATTCCGTTCAATGAACGAACGGAGAGCGAACAGAGAGAGATTGCCCAGAAGGGCGGCATTGCATCCGGTGCGGCCCGCCGCCGCAAACGGTCCATGCGTCAGGCGGCTGACTACTACCTGAGCCTGCCGGAGACCGACCGCCGCCGGGTAAACGCCATGCTGCGGGACCAGATTGACCCGGAGGACGTGGACAACCAGATGAGCGTGGTCATGGGCATTGCAACCGCTGCCAAGCAGGGCGATGCCAGGGCAGCCAATGTCCTGCTAAAAATGCTGGGTGAGGAGACCGCACAGGAAGATCCAGGCGCGGATGCTCTGGCAAAGGCCAAGGAGCTGCTGGGAGGTGTGGACAGTGCCATTGACTGAGTTTCAGGAGGAGTACCTGCGCAACTGTTCCCACCGGTGGAACGTCAAGACAGGGGCCACCCGAAGTGGCAAGACCTACCTGGACTGCGCCGTGACCATCCCGAAGCGGATCTGCGCGGCTCGAGGCGAGGGCCTGCTGGTGCTCATGGGCAACACCCTGGGCACACTGGAGCGCAATGTGCTGTCCCTGATGCGGGAGCTCTGGGGCCCCGACCTTGTAGGTGTGATCCGCACCTCGGCAGCAGGCAACGTGGTACAGCTGTTCGGCAAGAAGGTCTATGTCCTCGGCGCTGACAACAAGAAACACATCGCCCGCATCCAGGGCGCTGCCTTTGAGTACGCCTACGGTGACGAGATCACCACATGGGACGAAGGCGTGTTCCAGATGCTGAAAAGCCGCCTTTCCTGCCCCCACTCCCATTTTGACGGCACCTGCAACCCGGAAAGCCCCACTCACTGGTTCAAGAAGTTTCTGGACAGTGACGCTGACATCTACTGTCAGGCGTATACCATCGACGATAACCCTACACTTCCGGCCCAGTTCGTGGCCGATCTGAAAAAAGAATACACCGGCACGGTCTACTATAACCGCTTTATCTTGGGGCAGTGGATGGCCGCCAACGGCGTGATCTACCGCCTGCTGGCCGACAGCCTTGCCGCCGGAGATGGGCGTTTTTTCTGGCCTGTGGACAAGCCGCTGCACCCGTGGCGGGTGCGCATCGGCGTGGACTTTGGCGGCAACGGGTCCAAACATGCCTTTGTGGCAACGGCTATCCTGCCGGGCTATTCCGGCGTGGTGGGGCTGGCTTCCCAGCGCATCGACCCGGTGGCGCAGGATGCCGACTTTCTGGCCGACAGGCTGCTGGAGTTCTGCATGGCTGTCTTTGCCCGCTGGGGCGAGATCCAATTTATCTTCTGCGACAGTGCGGAGCAGACCCTCATCAATCACATCCGGGCAAGGCTCCGGCGCTGCAAACTGAGTTGGCTGGCCGACCGGGTGGAGAACAGTGCCAAGATCCGCATCAATGACCGCATCCGCCTGACCTGCATCCTGATGGGCGGCGGGCGGTTCTGGCTGCTGCCGGAGGCTGCCACCCTCCGGGATGCCCTTGCCACGGCCCTGTACAGCGGCAAGCACCCCGGCGTGGACGAGAGGCTGGATGACGGCAGCACCGATATCGACACATTGGACGCTTACGAGTACACCATCGAGCGCGATTTCAAGAGGTTGACCAACACATGAACATCACCGCATTTCTGAACTACCTGAACAAGACGCGCGGGTGGGCCATCGATGCCGACTACTACGGCTACATCGAGACCTGGCGGCAGTGGTGGCAGGGCAGCGTGCCCAAGGTGCACACCCGTGCCGCTGAATACGCGAACGGCACCAAGAAGCGCCCCATTGCCTCCCTGCGGATGCCGAAACGGGTCTGCGAGGACTGGGCAAACCTGCTTCTGAACGACCGCACCACCTTCCAGATCAAGGATGCTGCCACCGCCCGGTATCTGCTGGGCGACGATGAGCAGCAGGTGGGCGGCCTGCTCCGGGAGCTGCACTTCTGGCGCAATGCCAACGCTCTGGTGGAACAGGCCTACTGGTCCGGCACCGGTGCCTTCGTACTGAGTGCCGAGAACCTGACTGTCGTGAAAGGGAAAGCGGTTCCCGGCCCGAATACCCGCCTGAAGCTGGACTATGACCCGGCTTCCTGCATCCTGCCTTTGCGGGTGGAGCGGGGCATCGTGACCGAAGCAGCCTTTGTCTCCGAGTGCATGATGGAGGGCAAGCCCGCGGTCTATCTGCAGACCCACACCGGCAATGAGACCCGGCGCACCATCCGCAACGAGTGGTTCCGGGTAACGGATGGTGTTTCGGGTGCTCCGGTGTTTGAAGCGCTGCAGGCCCCGCCGGGCACGGCAGAAAGCATCACAGTGGATGGTTCCCCGCCCTGGTTTGCCATGTTCAGCCCGGCAGCAGTCAAGAACCTTGACGGCGGCACAGGGCTGGGCATGAGCGTCTTTGCCGAAGCGTTGTCCGAGGCCCAGGGCATCGACCTTGCCTTTGACAACTATCGGGAGGATATCCGGCTGGGCCACAAGAAGATTTTCTACTCTGCGGACATCTGCCGCAAGGTGGTGGACCAAGATGGCGTGGAGCACTCTATTCCGCCCGATGACGATGTGCAGAGCCAGTTCGTCACCCTGCCCCAAAAGGAAGGGAGCCTCGACCAGTCCAGCGAATACCACGAATACAACCCTGACCTGCGGGTGGAACAGAACCACAAGGCTGTGCAGGATATGCTGAACCTGTTCAGCTTCAAGTGCGGCCTGGGCTGTCATCGGTACAACTTCGAGCTGGGCAATGTCACCACGGCCACCGAGTACAACGGCAGCCGTCAGGATCTGGTGGCCAGCGCCAACAAGAACCAGATCCCTATCGAGGGGTCGCTAGTGGGCATCGTGCGGGCCATCCTGTGGGCAGCAAAGAACCTGCAGGGAGCGGCGGTGGACCCCGAAACGCCCATCTCTGTGGACTGGGACGACAGCTATGTCACCGATGCCGAGACCCGGATGAGCCAGATGCGGGACGATGCCCTGAGCGGCCTTTTGCCCCGGTACAAGTATCTGTCTGCCCGGTACGGGGTCAGTGAAGAGGATGCCCGCAAACTGGCGCAGGAAGCTGCTGACGAAAACAAACAGCCTGAGTTGAGCTTCGGCGGGGGCGGCTGATGCTGGCCCCGGACTATCTCGACCACGCACCCGACCGGCTGGTGCTGCTCTGGCAGCAGGTCGAGGACGATATCCTGCGGGACGTGGCCCGGCGCATCTCCAAAATGGACACCATGACCCCCACGGCCAACTGGCAGCTTTGGCGGTATGAACAGACCGAAGCCCTCCGGCAGGACGTGGTAAAGAAGCTGGCCCGTTACACTGGCAAGAGCGAAGCCGAGATCCGGCGGCTCATGCAGGAAGCGGCCACCCGGGCCATGGAGGCCGAGGACGAGATCTATTATCACTACGGCAAGGAAACCACGCCCTTTGCCGACAATGCCCCCCTGCAGGCCCTGCTCAACGCTGGCTATCAGCAGACGGCGGGAACCTTCCACAATTTGACTGCCACCACGGCCAACACCGTCAGCGGCCAGTTTGAAGCCGCCCTCGACCGCGCCCATCTCAAGGTGAACAGCGGTGCGTTCGACTACAAGAGCGCCGTCAAGAGCGCGGTGGACAGTCTGGCCGACACCATGAAGTACGTCACCTACCCCACCGGCCACACCGACACGCTGGAAGTTGCCGCCCGCCGGGCGGTGCTGACTGGCGTGAATCAGACCGGTGCAAAGCTGCAGGTGGCCCGGGCCGATGAGATGGGGGTTGAGTTCTTCGAGACCACGGCCCACGGTGGAGCCCGGCCTTCCCACGCTGAGTGGCAGGGCAGGCAGTTCCACCGGGGCGGCGCTGTGGACTACATGGGCAAGCATTACCCGGACTTCGAGGCCGCCACCGGCTACGGCACCGGCGCAGGGCTTTGCGGCTGGAACTGCCGTCACACCTTCTTTGCCATCTTCCCTGAGCTGGGTGCACCGCCTACATGGACGCAGGAGAGCTTGGAAGCCCTCAACGCCCGGGACATCGAGTACAACGGCGGCAGATACACTCGGTACGAGATCAGCCAGATGCAGCGGGCCCGGGAGCGCACCGTGCGCAAGTACAAGCGCCGGTATCTGGCTGAGGATGCCGCCGGGGCCGACTCCACCGCCAGCGCGGTGAAGCTCCGGCAGGCCCGTCAGGAGCTGACTGACTTTATCAGCGCCACCGGCGGCAGGGCCGACAGTGCCCGCACCAGCGTGGCAGGCTTTGGCAGGAGCGAGGCGGGCAAGGCCAGTTATACAGCCCGAAAGCAGGAACGTTTTGATTCTGCAAATGTGGAATTGCAACAGATGCGTGAAGCTGGTACAATAAAGGCGAAAGGCAAGTTGATTGAATCGCCGCCTGCACCCAATGAAATCAACTTTGCGAGCGAACACGTTCTGCAGCGCTGGGCAGAACGTGGCATGGGGCCGATGGATGCCGAACGCATTATCCGCTCTTCCAAAGTCGCAATGTCCCAGCGTAACGGAACACAGACCTGTTACTATTCCGAGTATGGTTTTGTTGCCATTGGGCAGAATGGCAATGTTTCCAGTATCGGGCCGCTGGATGAGGGCGGTCAAAAATTGATGGAGGTGGTTAAGAAGCATGGTATTCCGCACTAACGATACAGCAAAGCCGGAAGAATGGTTTTGCCCTATCTATAACCGCAAAATCGACTGCGGTTTGTGCTTTGAGGTCTCCAATATTGGCGATGATACTCTTTGCCTGAAGGGTGACGATAAGCCACCTTGCAATTGGGCAGAAGCCCATAAAGCCTGCCTTAATTGTCCCCGTTATGCCGACTGGGACTGACCCAACCCAATACCGCAAGCGTCTTTGCTCGTTTGAGCAGGGGCGCTTTTTTCATGCCGTCTTAGCTCATTCTGGAAGAGCGCCGGTCTCCAAAACCGGAAGCGGGAGGTTCGATGCCTCCAGACGGTGCCATCGCAGAGGGCAGTGCGTACCCTGCCCACAACCGAACACGGACGGAGAACCGTGTCACCAAACCGTGGTTTCACCAACAGAAAGGAGTTTTTCCACCATGAAGCGTGAAGACGTGAAGAAACAGATCCCCGGCATTACCGAGGAACAGCTGAACTGGATCATGGCCGAGAACGGTAACGATGTCAACCGGGAAAAGACTGCCGCCGAGCAGTACAAGACCCAGCTGGAAAACACCCAGGCTCAGCTCAAGACCGCCCAGGACGGCCTTGCCGCCTTTGACGGCAAGAAGAAGCCCGAGGAGTACGAGGCCGAACTGGCAAAGCTCAAGGGCGATATGCAGGCTCAGGCTGAGGGCTTTGCCTTTGACAATGCCCTGAACACCGCCATTCTGGGAGCCAAGGGCCGCAGCGTCAAGGCGGTCCGGGCACTGCTGGATCTGGATGCCCTCAAGGGCTCCAAGGACCGTTCCACCGATATCTCCAAGGCTCTGGAAGAAGCCGCCAAGGCGAACCCCTGGGCCTTTGGCGAGGCGGAAGAGGGCGGCGCTGGTTCCGTTCACGTTTCCAGCGGCAAAGAGCACGGCACCCCGCCCGCCGGTGACATTGACCCCGTGACCGCTGCCTTCAAGGCGATGAACCCCGATATCAACATTGAATGAGAGAAAGGATATTCTTATGGCACATGAAGCACAGGTCCGCTATTCCAATCTGGTCGACCTCAAGCTGCGCAAGACGCTGGTGAAGAAAGTCGGCGTGATCTGCAACAACCGCTACGAGGGCAGCCCCAAGGCAGGTTCCGTCAAGGTTCCCGTCCGTGACACCGAGGTTGTGGTGAACGACTACGACAAGGCCAAGGGTGCAAAGCAGACCAGCGGTGACACCACCTACCTCACCGTCAACATCGACCACGACAAGGCCGTGAATGAGATCATCGATGGTTTCGATGCAGAGAGCGTTCCCGGTAATCTGGTGGCTGACCGCCTGGACAGCGCCGGTTACTCTCTGGGCCTGCAGATGGATTCTGACGGCTCCGTGGAGCTGACCACCGCAGGCACTGCCTTCGGCAATACCACTGCCCTGACCGAAAAGACCATCTACGCCAACATCGTGGATGCACGCACTCAGCAGTCCTCCATCGGCGTGCCCACCGCAGGCCGCTGGCTGCTGGTCTCCCCGGACACCTACGGCCTGCTCCTGAAGAGCCCCGAGTTCATCAAGGCTTCCGACCTGGGCGACGCAGTCGTTCAGACCGGCGCTGTGGGCAAGATCGCAGGCTACACCGTGTTCGAGGATTCCACCCTGGGCGAGAACGTGGAGTATGTGGCTGGTCATCCCAACTGGTTCGCTGTCATCGACGAGTGGGCCGTTCCCGTCCACCTGCAGGACCTCTCCGGCTCCGGCGACTTCATCGGCGCATCTGCCGTGCAGGGCCGTAAGGTCTACGCCTACAAGGTCACCAAGGGCCAGACCATTCTGGTCAAGAAGAAGGCAGCAGCATAAGGAGGCCGCCATGCTTTACTGCACCTACAAACAGTACCAGACAGCGGGCGGTACGCTGGACGAGGCCGCGTTCACGCCGCTATGCTTCCGGGCCTCGAAGCTCATTGACCGGGCCACCTTTGGCCGGGCCGCGTCTCATGCCGGGGCCTGTGTCGGGTGCGCCGCCCTGCTGGCCGATGCCTGCGTCCAGATCGTCGATGCCATGAGCGCCGCACAGAGCGCCTGTGCCGTACCCGGGGCTTCCAGCGTGTCCAACGATGGCTACTCTGTCACCTTCGCCAGCGGGGCGCTTTCTGAGCGGCTTGCAGCGGAAGCGCAGAGCATCCTCTCCAACGCACTGGGCAGCGACCCCCACGGCCTGCTGTATCGGGGGTGTTTCTGATGCAGTGCAGCGTTACCGTTGTGAACCTCATCCACGACACCGCCACCGAGACCGACCGGCCTGTCTGCCATGCCATCCCCGGGAGCAGCTGGCGGGAGAAGCTGGACACCTCCGGCGGCGACCCCCAGCGGACGGTGCACGTCCGGCTGCCCCCTGCGGCGGGCTACCTGCCCTATTTCCAGTGGGCAAAGCTCCCTCCCGGGGAAAAGGCGGCACACTGGACGCTCAAGCGGGGCGGCAAGCTCATCTGCGGCGCTGTCCGTAGCCTGACCGAGGCCGAGTATGCCGCCCTCGAGAAAACACACATCTGCTGCACGGTGGCGGCGGTCTCCGACAACCGGGAACCGCTGCTGCCGCATTTTCATGTAGAGGGGAGCTGAGGAAATGAGTGCACCCGTTATTGACCTGAAGCTCAGGTTCCGGCCCGGCTTTCAGGCCGAAATGGACAAAGGCTTCCAGAAGGTCCAGTATGCGTTCTCACAGCAAGTTGCCAAAGCTGTGGATTCTTATGTACCCTTCGATACCGGCACGCTGAAGAACAGCGTCAACCAGGCATCCGACTTCAAAGGCGGCAAGCTGGTCTATAACACCCCGTATGCCCGGCGGCAGTATTACCTGCACACGCAGGGGCAGGGTCTGCATGGGGAGAACCACCTGCGCGGCTCCTACTGGGGCCAGCGGGCCATTGCTGACCACAAAGACGAACTGGTCCAGTTCGCCAAAAACGCTGCCCAAAAAGAGCTGGGAGGTGGGCCGTAATGCACAAAGCGTCCATTACGGCCCTGCGGGACTGGCTCAAGACCTGTCCACTCATCGCCGAGGAGCAGGATGCCACCGGTGCGGCCTTCCGCATTGCCGGGCTGGAAGAGGAAGCCACCGCTTTTTCCATTGAGGACAGCCCCACCGACCCCATTGTGGAGAGTTACATCTCCGGGCGGGATCTGGCGAAGAACTACCTCTTCCTGTCCCGAAGGGAGTTCGGGGAGACCGATGTGCTCACCATTGAGAACAGCGGCTTCTTTGAACAGCTGGCCGACTGGGTAATGGAACAAAATGACTGCGGCATCCTGCCTGATCTGAGCAAATGCGGACACGGCAAGGAAGCCCAGAGCATTGAAGTCACCTCCACCGGCTACATCGTCACCGATGGCTCCGGAAGCTGCAAAATGCAGATGCAGCTCCGGCTCGTCTACTATCAACCCAAACTTTGAAAGGAGACCATCCTATGACTGTTTCCGAAACCCTGGCCGCGCTCAAGACCAAGAAGGGCATCGTGCCCAGCGCGGACTACACCGGCACCGAAAAGGCCGATGATTTCATCTTTGCAATTCAGACCGATGCCTCCACCCAGACCAAGGAGAGCGACTGGATCGTGTTTGCAGAGCGTGTCAAGGAGCACTCCGGTGCACTGAACGCTTCCACCGAGGACGTGGCCTATATCCGCGCAGGCACTGTCACCGAGAAGGGTGAGACCCAGCGCACCTTCTCCCTGAACGGAAACCGCTGCGTGGGCGACCCTGCGCAGGATTTCCTGCTCTCCCACAGGATTAAGTTCGGCTCCGGCACTGAGGTGGTTTTCCCCTATATCTACTTCAGCGCAAAGACCGGCAAGGGCGAGAAGGGCGCAGCCGCCTTTATTGTCACTGCCGATGCCAGCGGCTCCGCCAACAACTCCGCAGGTTTTGCCTGCGATGTGAAGGGTGTTGGCGTTCCGGCTGAGTTCAACTACCTGACCCCGACTCAGGCCGACACGCTGCCCACCAAGGCCGCCAAGGTCTGATAACAACACCACACAGCCCTCGTTCCCGGTGAACGGGGGCCCTTTTGTAACAGGAGGATTCCCCATGATCATCAACGGCATTGAATTTGATTTTTCCACCCTGAACGCCAATGACGTGGATCGGATGCTGGCCGCACAGACCCGGCAGCAGGAACGTGCTCGGACGGAGGGTAGCCGCTACACCCCCGAGAATAATTACCCTGCCTGGCTGCGCCTCCAGTGCCGCATCTTTATGGACTACCTGGATGATGTTCTGGGCGGGGGTGCTTCTGAGAAGCTTGGGCTGGACGGCAGCAACTTCAACGCCTGCCTGACGGTCAGCAAGGCCTTTGCCGAGGCCATGGCCGCAGAAAAGGCCAGTGTCAGCGCGCTGATCCACCCCGCCGAGGAGCGGGCACAGGTTTCGGCAGCACAGGCCATCCCTGCCCCCATGAACCGTGAGCAGCGCCGGGCCGCAGTCAAGGCACATCCCGCCATGGTGGATTTTCGGGCACAGGAAGCGGCAAAGGCCGCCCGCCGTGCCCAGCTGAAGGCAGAGCTTGAGGCACTGGACAATGCATGACCTGCTGACGGACACCCTGCCCACCGAGTGGGAGGGCCGCGCTATCGACCCTGACTTCCGGCCCATGGTCTGGCTGCTGATCCGCACCCGCCGCGTCAAAACCAACGAGGACAGCGCCCGGCTGATTGCATCGGCCATCCCGCTCTTCTTTGTGGAGCCGATTCCGGTGGCGCAGTATCCGGAAGCCTTTGAATCTCTGGTGCGTTTCTGCCAGGGCGGTGGCCCCGAGTACGAGGAGCGCACCGGGACTGGCAGCAGCAGCGACCCACAGGACGAGCCTGTGTTGGACTACCGGTGCGATGCCGACTACATCGTGGGGGCCTTTCAGCAGGCCTACGGCATCGACCTGACCGCTGACAAGGTGCACTGGTGGCGCTTCAAAGCACTGCTTCATGCCCTGCCGCCGGAAACGCCGCTGGGCAAGATCGTGGAGATCCGGGGCAAGGACACCTCCGGCATGGACAGAGCCGACCGGGACTACTACGAGACCCTGAAAGAGCGCTTCGTCCTGCCGGATGGACTGAAGGGGGTGAAGCGGAACGAGACCCTGCAAGAGCACGAGGACGCTTTCCTCAACCGCTTCGGCTGATTCCCGCGCCCCGGTGCCCTGCCCCTTCTGCGGCAGAGCGCTGCCCGTGTGGGCGGCTCCCGAAGCCTGCGCCCACGGTTTGTGGGTAAAATGCAAAAACCCCGCATGCAAGCGGGAGGTAGAAATCAAGTTATAGCAGCCTGTGCCCCTGTGCCCGCGCTCCGATTGAGAGGTGGACACAGTGGCATTTGATTTTAGCGTTACCGGCAACACCAAGTTGGACACCAGCGGCTTCACGCAGGGTGTCAGCAGCATGACCGTCGCCGCCGGAACGCTGATCGCAGACCTGGTAAAGACGGCCAGCAGCCAGCTGACGAATCTTGCCCAGAGCGCGATCCGGAACGGCTCCATCTACGAGACATCGCTTGCCAAAGTCGGGACCATCGCCGATCTTGGCAAGCTTTCGATCCAGAAGCTGGGCAGTCAGATCACGGACATGTCCAACACCATGGGCATTGCGGCCACGGATATTGCCGAGGCTACCTACCAGGCCATCAGCGCCGGGCAGGACACGGCCAACGCTGTGGAATTTGCAGGCCAGGCAGCGAAACTGGCAACCGCCGGTTTTACCTCCACGACCTCCGCCGTGGATATCCTGACCACTGCCCTGAACGCCTACGGCTTGAGCGCCGACCAGGCGACCCACGTTTCGGATGTACTGCTGACCACCCAGAACCTGGGCAAAACCAGCGTGGACGAGCTTTCTTCCAGCATGGGCCGTGTCATCCCGCTGGCTGCTGCTTACAACGTCAGCGTAGAAAACCTGTCCAGTGGTCTGGCCGTGATGACCGCCAACGGTATCGCCACTGCCGAGGCGACCACTTACACAAAATCCATGCTGAACGAGCTGGGAGACACCGGCTCGACCGTAGGCAAGATTTTACAGCAGCAGACCGGCAAGAGCTTTGCCCAGCTGAGTGCTGACGGCAAGAGCCTGGGCGATGTGCTGCAAGTTCTGTATGACAGCGTGGGCGATGATGGCACCGCCTTTGCCGGTCTGTGGTCCAGCGTAGAAGCTGGCACGGGAGCCCTTTCCCTGGTGTCCGGCGGCGCGGACAAATTCAACGGCGTGCTGGCCCAGATGGTGGACAGTGCCGGAGCGACCGACACCGCCTACCAGACCATGACGGACACCTTCCAGCACAGCATGGAAAGCCTCCAGACCACGGCAGAGAACCTGAGCATCGACCTGTTCGAGGCCATGGAGCCGGGCCTGAAGGAAGCCGCCAACTGGGGCACCGACTGCCTGAATACCCTGACGAGCGCTCTGAATGAGGGCGGCCCGGCGGCCATGCTAGACGCAGCCAGCGGCATTCTGGAAAATCTGACCGCAGGTGTTGTTCAGAAGATTCCCGGGCTGGCATCGGCAGCAACGCAGGTCATCACCAAGCTGGTGCAGTATCTGGCTGACCATCAGGACGAGATCTTCGATGCAGGCATCCAGCTGCTGGAACAGCTCATCATCGGCATCACCGACAACCTGCCCCAGCTGATCACAGCGGCAGCAGAGCTGATTGCCAAGTTTTCTGCCGCGCTGCTCTCCCACCTGCCAGACCTGCTGAACTGCGGCGCGGCTCTTCTGACCACACTGGTGGACGGCATTCTCCGCAGCATTGAGAACCTGGGCGAAGCCGCCCTTGCCTGCATCGCAAAACTGACCGGCGTGTGGGACGGCAGTATGGATGAGTGGGGCCACATCGGCGAGAACATCGTCACCGGCCTGCTGAACGGCATCACTGGGATGTGGGACACGCTGGTGTCCACAGTCAAGGGCAAAGTCAGCGGCATGGTGAGCACCGTCAAGAATGTGCTGGGCATCCACTCGCCCTCGAAGGTGTTCACCGAGATCGGCGAGAACGTCACGCAGGGCCTTGTCAATGGCATCAACACCGGGGCTCCGGCAGCACAGGAAGCCATCCAGAACATTGCACAAACCCTCAACAACTACGGCCCGGATTTTGCCACCGTAGGGGCCACTATCACGGAGCAGTTCCGCACCAAGCTCACCGAGGGCTGGGCGCAGATCCAGTCTGACATCCAGACGGATGCGCTGGGGGCCATCGAGACGCTGGCAACGGCCCTCAAGGATGGCGACCTCGAGAGCCTGGGCCTGTGGGCCGCTTCCTATTTCTGGCAGGCCTGCACCAAGGAGCAGCAGGCGCAGATTCAGGCCGTAGCCATGGGGGCCCTGAACCAGCTGGGCAGCGCCCTTTCCGGCGTGTTCGGGAACCTGAGCCAAATGGCCATGGGTCTGGTGGCGCAGTTCGTGCCCGCCGCAGCCAGCGCAACCACGAGCCAGATCGCCCTGAACACCGCCATGGACGCAAACCCCATCCTCTTCGTCATCTCCCTCATCGGGATGCTGGTGGGTGCGCTGCTGAACTTCAGCGGCAAAAACAAAGAGGTCGCCAACGGCTTCCAGAGCATCTGGGCGGGCGTTGAGGACTTTATGAGCTACATCTTCGAGGGCCTGATGCGCATCGTGGCAGCGGGCATCGAGGGCTTTATCATCCTCATCAACGGCCTCATCGGCGCGTATAACAGTGTCGCGTGGCTCTATGGCGGCACCATAGACTACATCAGCAATCCGGCCTGGGACTACGCCAACAAGATCGCTGCCGACCGCAAGGCCCGGCAGGAGGCGCGGAAAAAGCAGCAGGAAGCTGCCAACCACCCCAGCAGCTCCGGCACTTCCACCAACTCCCAGAAGGTCATCGAGAGCATGACCGACACCAGCAAGACCACCAATGCAGACGGCAGCACCGTGACCACCAAAGTGCTCACCGAGAAGCTGCAGGACGAGACCGGCAAGATCACCCAGCGGGTGACCAAGACCGTCACCGAGGCAGGTACCAAGCTGGTGGACGGCGTGGAACGCTCCTACAAGACCGTGACCACCTATGTGGACGGCATCCAGACAAAGGTGGAGCGCAGTTTGGATGACATCGCTAAGACCACCACAGGCGCAAACACCGGCTCCACCACGCCGACGGCCCCCACCCCGGACAAAGACCTGACCGACGCTGTGGAGGCCAACACCGAGGCCCTGCTGGCCGCAAATTCCAAGCTGGCCGAGATGGTGCGGCAGGCCAACACGCTGGTGCTGTCTGACAACATGGCCATCAGCCGGTCTGTGGCCGCTTCAGGCACGGCACAGGTGGCTGCGGCCGCCAACAACTACCACCGGGAGGGCGACACCCACATCACCCAAAACATCTACTCCAAGGCCCAGACGGCGGCAGACCTCCAGCGGGAAGCACGCTGGGAAGCCGACCGGGCCAAGGCCCAGAAACGATGAAAGGAGGGCTCTGAATGCCATTTCGCAAAGACCATTTGCAGCTGGTCACGGATGCCGGGGCCACCCTCGACATCGGGTGGGACTATGGCACGCCCTACTCCCTCGACCCCATCAACGGCGTGGATGTAAATCTGCAAAAGGCGCAGGGAGTAAACCAGATCGGTGAAACGGTGGAGCGCCAGAGCGTGGCCGGGGTGAGCCGTGAACTCATCATCCACTGCCACAGCTCCCACGGCGATGCGGATGCGGAATTACTGCTGGAAAAGCTGCCCTATTTCACCAGCGGCACAATGTACTTCGAGGATAGATTCTTCTGCCGTTTTGTGCTTTCCAAGACCCCCTACACAAAGAGCATCCACCCCTACCCGGTGCTGGATTTCATGCTCTTCTGCCCCAAGCCCTTCTGGTACAACTTGCAGGCTCAGAGCTTCTGCATCAACGGCTTTGTGCCATCGTTCAGGCTGCCGGTGAATTACTCCAAGCCCCACCGGTTCGGCGTGCGCACTTCAATCGGCTGGCTGAATGCTTATAACCCGGGGGCGCTGAGCGTGCCCTTCACGGCCACCCTCAAGAGCGACGGCGCTGTGGTCAACCCCACCGTGCTGAACATCATCACGGGCCAGAGCATCCGCATCCTGACCACCCTGACCCCGGGGCAGGTCATCGAAATCTACCGCACCACCACCGACAAGCTGGCCGTCAAGCGGACAGAGGACGGCACGGAGGAGAACATCTTCTCCCTGCTGGACGAGGACAGCGACCTGCTGGAGCTGGCCCCGGGAGACAACCTGCTCAAGGCCACCGCCGACAGCGGCGAGACCAGCCTGCAGGTGACAGTGCGCTTCTATCCCATGGTGAGCGGTATTCTGCCGGAGGTGATCTCGTGACACTGGACGTTTTGGATGAACTGACCCTTGCCCGGCTGGGCCGTATTGAGGTGTGGGTAAGCCTTTACTGGGACGAGCCCTACAACACCGCGGGCGAGTTCACGCTGGAAGTCAGACCCACCGAGGAGAACCTGTCCCTGCTCCGGGAGGGCCGCTGGCTGCGCCGCAGTGACAGCGATGTGCCCATGCGCATCTGCCACCGGAGCAACGAGAACACCGACAGCAATCTGGTGGTCACCGGCTTCCCGGGGACGTGGGTCCTCACCAAGCGGGCCTGCACCAGCATCGTGAAGAACGAGAACGCCGAAGCCGCCATGCGCAGACTGGTCAGTTCAATGCAGCCGTGGCCCAAGCTGGAGCTGGGTGCTGCTGTGGGCTTTGACACCACCTACACTGCACAGACCTCCGGCGGCAGCATCATGGACTACCTGATGACCATCGGCGCGGCCTGCGACCTGGGCTTCCAGGTGCGGCTCAGTGGTAAAAACGACCAGAAAAAACTACTGTTCGAGGTCTACCGGCCCACCGCTGACCCAAACAACCGTTTTTCCACCAAGTGGGGCAACTTGCAGCAGGCCGCGTGGGCCTTTGGCGACAGCGACTACGCCAACGTCGCCATCGTGCAGGGCGCTGGCGAGGGCGATGCCCGGGCCACCGTCACCGTGGGCCTGACGGAGGCCACCGGTGCCGACCGGCGGGAGCTTTACGTCGATGCCCGGGACGTACAGCCGGACGAGGAAAAGGGCGAGACTACCAAAAGCCAAGCCTACCTCGAGCGGCTCATGGCCCGGGGCACGAATAAACTGCTGGAGCAGCTCCGTACCGGCTCCATTGAGTTGACCATCGATGCCGAAGGGCTCTCCCCCGGGGATGTGGCCTACTGCACCATCCCGGAGCTGGGCTACAAGGCCACCGTCCGGGTGGCCGATGTCATCACCCAAAGCCAGAGCGACAGCACCACCCGCACCGTGCGGCTGGGTACGCCGGTCTGGCGCAAGCTGTAAGGAGATGATCTTTTGAGCAAAATCGTTTTATATCCCGCCAACGACTACGACTTCGATGCCGCAGACGTGGCGGCCTACCTTGCGGGCCTCACCTCGGGTGTGTTTAGCGGAGCTGAGGACTTCCCGGTGACAGCCGCAGGCGGGCTGAAGGTCACCGTGGGCGCGGGCCGCGGCTGGGTGCACCCCAACCGATTCACCGGCTACTCCATCACCAAGCGGGAGGCCGACACTCTGACCATGCCGCTGGCCGACCCGTCTCTCCCCCGCATCGACCGCATCGTCATGCGCTATGATGCCGGTGCCAGAGCCGCCAGCCTGCAGGTGCTGCAGGGCACGGCATCCAGTACACCCACGGCCCCCGCCATCTCCCGCACCGAGCTGATCTACGACCTCTGCCTTGCCGAGATCACCCGCCCGGCAGCGGCTACCAGCATCACCACGGGCCAGATCACCGACACCCGGCTGGACGAGGCGCTCTGCGGCATCGTGCGGGACGGTGTGACCGGCATCCCCACCGACGAGCTGCTGGCCGCTGCCAAGGAGCGCATCAACGCACTGGAGGAGACGGCCAGCGCCGCCGCCAAAGAGGCCGCCGCCAGTAAGACCGCAGCGGCACAGTCGGAGGCCAACGCCGAGACGTACAAAGAGGCCGCTGCCACGTCGGAAAGCAACGCCGCGGGCAGCGCCTCCGCCTCTGCCGGTTCCGCTGCCGCAGCCGCTCGGAGCCAGAGCGCCGCGGCGGGAAGTGCCACGGAAGCATCCGGTTCGGCCAGCGCGGCGGAAAAGTCCAAAACGGCAGCGGCGACGTCGGAGAGCAACGCGGCCAAACATGAGGAAGCCGCCAAGAAAGCCTCCGAGGAGGCCGGGGCCAAGGCGGGGACAGATAAGACCTTGAGCATTGAGAACGCACCGGCGGATGCGGCGGCGGTAAGAAAGCTGATCGAAGAATCCCTTGCCGCTCAGCGTGCGGAGGGTTACGCCAGAATCAAATTCTGGGCCAGCAACGACCCCACCAGCCCGGCAAGCTTTATCGGCGGCACATGGGAGCGCGTCGAAGGTGAGTTTATCATGGGCGCTTCCAGTGCCTACCCTGTGGGCACCACCGGCGGCAGCGCTACCCACACCCAGACCGTGGCCGAGATGCCCAGCCACAACCATAGCGGGTCTACTGGCAGTGCAGGTTCACACAGCCATAGCGCATGGACTGGCGGTGCAGGTGGGCATAGTCATACAGTCAGTGCTGCAACGGCAACTAACATGGCAGCATTTCCGGGTGGCACGGGCACCAGTGAGAATGGACAAACCGCGAAAAGCAGTTCCCCGACCACCTCTTGGGTGGGCGACCATACCCACGGCGTTGGTATGAACGAAGCCGGTGCACACACCCATACCGTAAGCATTGGCAACACCGGCAGCGGGCAGGCAATGAGCATCCTGAACCCCTACTATGCCCTGTACATCTGGGTGCGGGTGGATGATGCCGCGTGAAAGGAGTAACCATGAAAATCATTGATGAAAACGGTGCAGTGCTGACCACTGAGCCGGATCTGGAAGCGGGCTATCTGGTGGAAGATGTCGAAGTCACTCACCATGATGCCGTAGAGGGCACAGCTCCGCAGTGGCACAGAGAGACCGCAAAGCTGCCGGACGGCTCTCCCGCCATCTACTACCGGGATGGTAAAGAGATTGGCCGGGACATGGTGAAGGTTATCGATGTGCCCGGCGTTGACCCTCAGCCCGCCTGGGATGAGGAAGTGCCGGTGATGCGGTACATCCGCTACACCGCAGAGGAACTGGCCCAGCGGAAGGCCCAGGAAGAAACCGTCCGGAAGCGGCAGGAAGCGCTGGACAAGTTGCCGGAGACGCTGGAAGCCCTGCAAGCCGCCCAGGCAGATGCGGATGCGCTGAACGTTGACCAGGCCTACCGGCTGACCCTGCTGGAGCTGGGGATCACGGAGTAAAACCCTCTGCCAAGAGGACGATAACATTTTTAAGATGGGGCATTGCCCCGGAAAGGACAAACCTATGTTGTACCGTACCTGTAAACGCATGATCGAACGCGGCAATCTGGAGGGCATGAGCACCAAGCTGGACGTTTTCTATGCCGCAAGCAAGTTGACTGATGACGAGTACAAGGAGCTGACCGAGCTGCTGGCCGAGAAGGAGGCGCAGAATGCCCAGAACAATTCTTGACGTTTCCCGCTGGCAAGGCAGCATCAACTGGGACAAGGTCAAGGCCAGCGGCCTTGTCTCCGGCGTGATGATCCGGGCCATGGGCAACAGCAAAGAGGGCAAACCCAGCAAGCCTTACATCGACCCCTATTTTGCCCGCAACTATGCCGAGTGCACCCGGCTGAGCATCCCGGTAGGCGTGTACGGCTACTTCAAGGCCACCACCAAGGCACAGGCCGAAAGGGAGCTGGCCCTATTCAAGCAGGCGCTGGGCGGCAGGACGTTCCAGCTCCCGGTGGCTGTAGACATCGAGGACAAGCTGCAGGAGGCTCTGAGCAAGTCCGCTCTAACCGACATCGTGGCCCACTGCCTGAGCGTGGTGGAAAGCTGGGGCGTGTACGCCATGCTCTACACCGGCCTGAACTTCGGGCAGACCAACCTTTACATGGGTGGCGTGGCCCTCAAGCCCTACGACGTATGGCTGGCGGCCTACCGCGCCAAGAAGCCTGCCCCCGGCTGGCTCTTCGGCATGTGGCAGTACACCAGCAGCGGAAAGATCCCAGGCATCGCCAAGGGCGCAGACCTCAGCGTGGCCTACAAGGACTATGCTGCCATCATCCAGCGGGCCGGGCTGGGGCAGGTCAGGGGGTGAGACCGATGGCAAGTTATCTGATTTCAGATGCACCATACGCACCCTGGCTCTCAGAGGTTCTAGCTACACTGGAAGAGCACAAGATCGACCGCATCACCGTAGCAGCGCCTCTGGCAGACGGTGAGGTGTTCACGGGGTACTACAACATGAATACCCAAGACAAGGCCCTGCTGGCATCCAATATCCAAGCAGATGCCGTTCTGGATGCGGTGTGTCACAACGGACAGCGCATCCAGCAGGCGTGGGAAGATGATGAGGAGGGGTGAGACCGATGTGGCAGTTTATCACGGAGTATTGGGCCGGGTGGCTCTGTGCTCTGATCGGCGGCGCGATCCTTGCCGCCATCCCCAAGATCAAGGCCCTGTGGGACGCGGTGCTGGCCCTGCTGCACGACCGCATCTATACCGAGTGCTACCGTTTTATGGAGCTGGGGTACATCACCCGCGACGGCCTGCGCAACCTGAATTACCTCTACAAGACCTATCATGTGATGGGCGGCAACGGCACCGGCACGGAATTGTACAAGAGAGCCTGCGCTTTACCCATCCACGACTGAAGAAAGGAACTGACATTATGAACGCACACATCACTGAGAACAACACCCCCGCCATCCCCGCCGCGACCATCGCCCGCACTGTTGTGCTGGCACTGGCCCTCGTCAATCAGCTGCTGAGTGCAGCAGGCAAGCCGGTGCTGCCCATCGACAGCGCCAGCGTGGAGCAGTGGGTGACCGCTGGCCTGACCACCGCTGCCGCCATCTGGGCATGGTGGGAGAACAACAGCTTTACTCCCGAGGCCATCCGCGCCGATGAGTTGCTGGATCAGATGCAGGGGAAAATCAAGTAAGAGTACATAGCAGCAGCCCCGGGGAGCCTGACGGTTCCTCGGGGCTGTTTTCTTTTGGCATGTTTCGGCATATTCCGACGCATTCCGCATTATCCGGCACATTCTGACATTTTCCGGTTAAAGTTGGATGGAAAGGATGTGCAAACTATGCCTGACGTGAAAATTTCGGACTCCCCTGCCCAGCTGGATCAAATCCTCCGGCCACTGGGAATCACCCGAAGCTCAAAGAATTACCGAGTTCTCTGCGAATGTATGGCTCTGATCTGTGAGCAGGAGGATCGGCTGGAAGCCGTACAGAAGGAGATCTATACCCCCATCTCAGACCAGCGGCACTGCAAGTGGTCCGCCATTCAAAGTGCCGTCCGGCGTGCAGCAGAGAAAGCCTGGGCGCTGAACCCCGAAGGCGTTCAGCAGTTGGCTGGCTATCCGCTGACCGGTGCACCCAGCGCGGTACAGTTCCTGGAGATGCTTTACAATGCCGTGGTGAGGGGATAACGAAAAGGCTGCCATGCGAGTGTGATGCGTGGCAGCCTATTTTTGCTTGATTTTTGCATAGTTTTCCGCAGAAAGTGGGTTTGACTGTGGGTTACAGCAAAAGAAAAACACCCAGAAACTTACATCTCTAGGTGCTTTGTCTTGGTGGAGCGAAGCAACCCAAATCCGAACCATTGCCCTCTGGGGCATCTTTGGCGGCGATCTCATCGAAAGTGATGGTTTTTGTGCCGTCTTTGTAGTTGAATGTAATCAAAACTTTTTCATCATAGAGATAAACAGCATTCACGAATGTATTGATAAGCGTTTCCCGGTGGCTTTTCACGTTCGGGTCGAGCTTGCGGAACCGGGTCAGCCAGAACCGA
>OHQQ01000323.1_pt1 | contig 36238 bp, 19 predicted proteins | sample 1578211 | NCBI WGS metagenome assembly OHQQ01 (sample SAMEA3879539, study PRJEB24766) | human gut metagenome | biome: human-associated habitat; feature: feces | place: USA | collected 1985/1987
CACACTATTTTCGCCGAATCGTCACACTTGACTAAACATCAACATATTACATCGAAAACTTTTTCAGGTGCAAAACCTGCCTCCACTCCAAGTATTAGACATAATGTACTTAGCTTCAATGCTCTAAATATTTTTGGTTTTAAATAGATATTCATATCTTTGTAATTGATTTTACAGTTAATACTTTTATTAGCGTAAATGTCTCTTCAGGCCGATCAATATGGGGGTATTGTTCGGCCTACTTTTTTGGTATTAGATTGTTCTTATTTCATAGGCATTTCAATTTAAAGGTTCATACTTAATAATTATTTGTTCATGATCATGTTCTACTTTAATTGGAGCCGCTTTGGATAAATTCTCCAAAACATCATCTACATGTTCTGTCAAATCCAATTTACCACTGCAGTTTAAAGTTCCTACTTTTTCATCACACACAATGGATACTGCATAATAACGAGACAAACGCTTGAAAAGAACAGATAATTGCTGACCAGCAAATTGATAATACCCGTTTTTCCAAGAGATATAATCTGTGGCATCCACCTCTTTTATGGAAGTTTCTTCCGTTTGTTTATCATATTCATATAATTCGTTTGGAGCCAATACTTCAGCCGTATGTGCCTGCGACTGTACTTCCACTTTCCCATTTACCAAGACAACCTGTTGCTGATTGTCTTCTGGATAAGCACAAACATTGAAACTGGTTCCTAATACCCGAACTGACATTTGTTCGGTCTTTACATAAAATGGTTTGTCAGGATTCCGTGTTACCTCCAGATAAATTTCGCCATCCACATAGATTTCTCTTTTATCTCCTTTAAATAAATGTGGATATACAACTTTAGTTGATGAATTAACCCAAAGCTTTGTTCCATCTGATAAGGTTAAAAAAGAACGTTTTCCTGCCGGAACAATCAACTTATTCAATTGGACTTCATCTTCGTTCTTATGCTGAACGGATTGTTTCCGTATACTTTCTGAATTGACGCGCACTTCACCTTTTTCATCATAAGAAATTTGACTTTCCTCTTCAGATATCAATACTTTCTCCTCATTCGAGAAAACTAACTGAACTTCATCTTGTTCTTTTTCCGCCGGTAGATCAGCAATGATCGTTTGATAATCAATTTCTTTCTCCGGTAATAAATAAGGTATTGTCAAGGCTAGAACGAGAATAGCCGCAACGGCTGCCGCCACACCATACCGGAACAACTGAAATCGTTTCTTTTGCTGATTTTCCCGTTGAATCTTATTCCAAAGGTCCGATACTTCCGATACCGGTAGAAGTGGACGGCTTACATCTTGCCGGAAACGGTTCATGAGCATACGAGCCATCCGTATTTCTTTTGCCAATGACAAATCTGTCCGTTCCAAATCCAACCAAAAAAGACGTGTTTCTTCCGTTGGATGCAATTCGGAATGGATGAAGAAGTCATCATTCAACAATTGTTCTGCGGTATATCCGGTATAGTTCTTATTCATTTTTTATCCTGCTTTGCTTATAAGAGTAAGAGACCGGATTTTTATACTCAGCAAAAAGGAACTTTTTTTCAAAAATCAATAAAAAATTTTTCCGGATAAACAAAACACAGAAATAAGAACAAATCTCCGCACGCTTCGCGTATTTTTTTCAGGGAACGCTGAATCAAGTTTTGGGCCGACTGATAATTCAAATCCATCAGTCGGCATATATCTTCCATAGGTAACTCCTGGACAAAACGGTAATACATAATTTCTTTCTGACGAGGCGTCAGAACTGAAAGCATCTTTTGTACCTGATGAGTTTCATTATGCAAGGATTCGTCTTCAATAAATTGATCTTCCACACTCATTTCTGCAAGGAAAGGAATCTCTTCTTCTATGGAATCATACTTCTGGCTACGCAGTAAACTCCTACAAATATTATGCTTCAAGGAAACCAGCAAGTAGGTTTTAACTTGACAGGATACCTCTAAATGGCTCCGATTGGCATACAGATAGACAAATAGATCCTGAATGCAATCTTTCACCAACTCTGTATCCGAAGTAAAGCACAGCCCATATTGATACAGGTCTTGTACGTATTCTTCGTAAAGACTAGCATAAGCGTCATCATCACCTGCCATAAACCGATTCCACTTTTCTATAGGCTCCATGTCTGCATTCCTATATTCCTTGGGTATTTATTTGCAAAAATAGATATATTTTCCTAAAAAACAACTTAACCCATAAAACCCTGATCTCCATATCTAACTTATCTCCTAGTTTTTCATTGATTACAATTCCTTTCTAAACAACAGAAATTCATCTTTATACAATAGGAGACTCATAAAATATCGTATATATTTTATTTAATTCACTAATGTGAATTAAATAAATCACCTATATGAATTAATTGAATCACAGTTATGAATTGATTAATTCACATTGGTGAATTAATTAGTTTGTTAGGAATAAATGAAGAAAAGACAGGAGTAAAACAGTAAAAACAAAAAAGTCATGCCTTATTTCCTTCCGTATTCTGAAAGGAATAAAGCATGACTTCAATATGCTTTCAATGAATTTATTCTGTTTCGTCGGGTAAATAGAATTCAAAATCGGCATCATGATCGCAGGTCAATGTGCCGTCTTTGAAAACCAACTGAGCCACTTGGATAGACGAACGGCGTAAGTCGTATGGCAAAACGCCGTTTGCACCCAGAGGCGCCTCGTTATGACTGGTTCGTCCCGGATGCGTGAAATAAAAGATATAAGCCCGATGATTGGTAACAACCACATCAGCATGAGCACCACTGGGTGTATCTTCCAGTCTCGAACTTGCTTCTCCTAAAATCAAGCCTTGTTTTTCCCATTTATCCAAGTCTTTGGAACGATAGATGCGAAGACCTTTCCATTCGTCCGTCAACATCCAGAAGTATCCACGGAAACGGAATACTTTAGGTCCTTCGTGAGCATCACCGTCGATAACTACCTTCGAAGCCGACCAGTCATGCAAATTCTTGCTTTCCGCCATCAAGGTATGCGATCCTGCCGCTTCATCCTTGTACCACATACGCCAACGACCATCCGGCTTCTGATAAACCGTAGCATCGATCACCGAATTGGACGATAATTTCAACGGACCTACACATTTCCAATCCCACAAATTACGACTGGTATAATGTACAATCTGCTTGTCTCCGCCCCAATGACTACGAACGCCACGGATATAAGCCACAAACATGTGGTATTCACCATCCCGATAAACCACTTCAGGAGCCCAGAATGTATTATGACCTTCTTCGAATTCCAAATCTAATGTTCCCCGATACACCCAGGTTTGTCCATGATCTGTCGATTCGGCCACACCAATTTTCGTTCCATAACAATACGCCACATCCGGCGCATCCAAGTTTGCCCGGCGCTGGGTATATAACATCCACCAGCTTTTGGCTTCCTGATTCCAAACAACTACCGGATCGGCCGCACCATCTGTTACCGGATCACGATACAAAGGAGCCGGAGCTTTATGAACTATATCTTGTGCAAACAGCGGGAAACCACATACCCATGCCAACAAGACATACAAACCGATACGCAATAAGGTAAAACTTTTCATTTTCATTGTCTATTAAAGATCCTATACTTTGATGAGGGTTATTTCTAAAACTCCCGAATTCCGATTTTAAAGTACATGACTTTTGAAAACGAAACTCGGGAGTTTTATAAGCTAAAGAAAGAATACAACTTAATATTCTTCCCTATATTTACTTTCTTCTTTATCTTCTAAGATACTCAAATAACTTTTATAGCGCGATTCGCTAATATAATGTTCCTCGACAGCCTGTAATACCGCACAACCCGGTTCATGACGGTGCGTACAATTATTAAACTTACATCCGGCAGAGATCTTGAATATTTCAGGGAAATAATGCGAAATCTCCGCATCTTCCATATCAATGGTTCCAAACCCTTTGATACCCGGCGTATCAATCAGATAACCACCTTCGGGCAATGCCACCATTTCCGAAAAGGTCGTTGTATGCATGCCTTTATTGTGATACTCAGAAATATCACCCGTACGCAAACTTACGCCCGGAATCAGTTTATTGATAATTGTAGATTTACCTACACCCGAATGACCGGAAAGCAAAGTAATCTTATCTTTCAGATCCGCTCTTAATCCATCCAATCCTTCTTCGGTCTTGGCACATAAAGTCGTACACGGATAACCGATAGTCGTATATAAATGAATCAAGCCCTGCATGTATTCCCAGTCTTCTCCTTTATACCGGTCAATCTTATTGAATACCAGTTTAACCGGGACCCGATAAGCTTCGGCTGTTGCCAGAAAACGATCAATAAAAACAGTCGTGGTAATCGGGTAATTGACCGTAACGATCAGCATCGCCTGGTCTACATTGGCAGCAATGATATGCGCCTGTTTAGACAAATTCGATGCACGGCGAATAATATAGTTCTTCCTGTCTTCAATCTGACAGATAAACGCCGTACCTTCACGGTTTTCTTCTATTTCAACCCGGTCACCAACAGCCACCGGATTGGTAGTCCGAATACCTTTCAGACGGAAATTACCTTTGATCTTACATTCAATAAATTGTCCGTCGTCGGTTTTCACCTGGTACCAACTGCCCGTGTTTTTGATTACTAATCCGTGCACTTGCTTTTTGTTTTTTAAACGGTCATGATTTCTTTATCCTTTTCAGCCAGCATATCATCTATTTGCTTGATATAATTACCAAACCTTTCATTAAACCGTCATTATTTCTTTTTCTTTGGCAATATACAGTTCATCTACTTTCTTGATAAACTTATCATGAACTTTCTGAACTTCTGCCTCTGCATCTTTTTCCACATCTTCAGGAACACCGTCTGTCTTGATACTCTTCTTCAAAGCTTCAATAGCATCACGACGGGCGTTACGGATACTGATTTTCGCCGTTTCCGTTTCCTGCTTAGATTGCTTAGCCAACTGGCGACGACGTTCTTCAGTCAATGGAGGAATACCCAAACGGATGATTTCACCATTGTTTTCCGGAGTAATACCAACTTCAGAGTTCAAGATCGCCTTTTCGATTTCCTTGATCAAGTTCTTTTCCCACGGTGTAATGACGATTGTCTTCGCATCCGGAGTATTGATGGAAGCAACATTACTTAACGGAGCCATACTTCCATAATAAGGAACACGAATTCCATCCAGAATTTTCGGATTCGCCTTTCCTGCGCGGATACGAGCCAACTGTTCATCCAAATAAAGGATAGCAGATTCCATTTTCTCTTCTGCTTCTTTCACAAACTTCTTTGTATCAACCATATCTATACCAATTTTATTCGTTTTTATTATCAAGATTAATTTTCTTCCTTGCTTTTTCTTCTGCCAACCAGCTCCGTTTTTCTTTCATTCTAAAGCCAGTTATCTTTTGATTTTTTAATTATAAACAAAGGTAATGAAAAGAATTTAAACTTTGCAAGCCGCAAGTCCTTTTTTGAGGCCTGTTTATTTCAGAATGGTTGTAACATCCAACTCTTTGTCCTATAACCGAAAATCCCATGCCACAAAGACTACTCTTGTGGCAAATCAGGATGTTTCTTAAAATAACCGGACAAATAAGTCAGATACAAGGCTCCTACACCCAGTATGATCAGCGATCCGGCCTGCGAATCAATCCAATCGGAAACAATTCCCATCGGCAAAACGAACAAAGCACCGCCACAAAGTCCCGTAATCATCAACCCGGATACTTCATTCTTCTTGTCAGAGAAAGCATTCAGCACTTTAGATATCAAGATGGAAAAGATATTTGCATTACCAACACCCAAAACTAGCAGTACTACATACAATTGTTCTAATGTGAAGGCTAACGACAAACCGATTAAAGCAAACAGCAAACCCAAAACGCTCCAACGGAAAAAGCGGTCCGGTGCCATATACTGTAAGGCAACTGCACCGATCAGGCATCCAACCGTTCTGGAAAGAAAATAGATACTACCGGCCATGCTGGCATCTGCAACCGTAAAGCCTAAACGTTCGATAAAGAGTTTGGGGGCTGTCAAATTAATTCCCACATCGATTCCCACGTGGCAGACGATACCAATCCAGACCAAACGAATCAATGGTTTACTCAATAGTTTCCCATAACTTTTCAGAGAATCACTTTCTGAATAATCATCCAGTTCTTCAATGGATGTAAATCCCAGACCAATGATAGAAACAAGGGTAATCAACATAAAAACCGGATATAATTCACGCCATTCATTCATGGTCAGCGCGGCCCAACTGGCTATTAACGGAGCCAAGAAGGATGCTATACCTTTAATAAATTGCCCCAGGGAAAGAGAACTTGCCAAATGTCTTTCAGACACGACATTCGACACCAATGGATTTAATGAAACTTGTAAAAGGACATTGCCAATACCCAATAACGAAAATGAAATCAGCATCATGACAAACTCATAACGCAACAAGGGAATGAGCAAGGAAACTGTCGTAATAAACAAACTCAACAGCACGGTCTTCCGTCGTCCGATATAGTTCATCAGAATTCCTGCCGGTATCGAAAACAACAGAAACCATAAAAAGACCATTGCCGGACACAAATTGGCCATTGTGTCCGACAATTCAAAGTCAACTTTCATGTGATTAGCCGCAACTCCTACCAGATCCACAAATCCCATTACAAAGAAAGACAACATAACAGGGATAAGTATCAACGAGGAATGCGTCCTATTTCTTTTCATAAAAACGTATCAGAAAAAGTATCTTTAATTATGCACATACGTACCGATGTCTTCACCATCCATCACTTTCTTCAGGTTTCCGTTCTTGTCCATGTTAAAGACAATAATAGGTAAATTATTTTCCTTGCACATGGTCGTTGCCGTCAAGTCCATCACTTTCAGACCACGTGTATAGATTTCGTCATAGGTAATATCAGAGAACTTCACAGCCGTCGGATCTTTCTCGGGATCTGCCGTATAAATACCATCTACACGTGTTCCCTTCAACATCACATCTGCTTCAATCTCTATACCGCGCAACGAAGAACCCGTATCAGTCGTGAAGAAAGGATTACCGGTTCCGCCCGACATAATGACTACATAACCTTGTTCCAACAGTTCGATAGCCCGCCACTTGTTGTAGAATTCACCGATCGGTTCCATACGGATAGCCGTCAGCACCTTTGCTTTTACGCCTAAAGCCGTCAACGCCGAACTCAAAGCCAAACTATTGATAACCGTAGCCAGCATACCCATCTGATCACCTTTCACCCGGTCGAATCCTTTGGATGCGCCACTTAAGCCACGGAAAATATTACCTCCACCGATAACGATACCAATCTGAACGCCCATTTCAGCTATTTCCTTGATCTGTTCAGCATATTCGTTTAAGCGTACTTCATCAATACCATATTGTTTGCTTCCCATGAGCGATTCACCGCTCAACTTCAAAAGAATCCGTTTATACTTAGCCATAAACACATTTGATTTTATTGGTTTCCGACAAATGTACGAATATTTATTCAGTTCTGACGACTTTTCCATAGGATTCACCCACAAATGAATTCAATACATCCTGAACAGAGCTTTTTTTTACTCAATCAGCAAGAAGCTGAAAACGCTATTCCACGTGACACATAAGCGCAACACTGCGTCGGGAGTCAACGTGAGGTTGCGTCGGGTCTTAATACAACATTGCGCCGAGTGTTAGCGCAACGCTACGCTAATACCCGACGCAATCCTACGTTTCTCCCTCAACTATCGGGAACATTCTATCCAATAACTACCCGACTCTAATTCTAAAACTTCTTCGCCTTGCGATGGCTGACCATTTACACAAACAGATTCAGCCGGGAATGGCAGAGCAACGGAAGCAGAAGCACCAACCGGTATTTGCACATCCAATACGAAAGAAGACTCTTTCTTTTCCCATCTGACCTTCAACAAACCATAAGGTGTATCCTTAGATGCCTGAACCCACGAAATATCATTCACCACCTGAGGCTTAATCCAGATATGCTTGTAACCCGGCTTACTTTCATCCGGCATGATTCCCGCTAATGCCTGATAGAACCAGGCACCAATTCCATTATAACAATTATGAATATGGCTGCGTTCTCCATTCCAATGCTCCCAAGTGGTAGTTGCCCCGTTATCCAACATATACAAATAACCCGGATAATCCCGTTTCTTCAGCATCTGATACATCCATTCAGCCTGACCATTCTTAACGGCCCATTCGGTTAATACCGGAATGCCAACCAAACCTGTTGCCAGATGTCCCTGGAAACGGTTTGCCGTCACTTCATACAAAGTCTTCAGGACTGTCTCCTTCAGATTATCCGGCGTAACTCCAGCCAACATCGGATACACCAAATCAATTTGTGTTCCGCTGGCATAAGTGTTCCCTTTTACATCATAGAAGGTTTCCTGTATCCGTTTCGTCAGCGCATCATACTTTGCTTTATAACCGCGACTGTCATCCGCTTTATTCAGCAAAAAAGCAATTTTACTCATGGTCTGGTAACAAACCGCAATATAGCAGTTATCCACTAAATCAACTGACAATGGATTTGTCTGATCAATACCAACCGGCGTTGCCCAATCACCCAAATACCAGTTTCTATAAGAAGTATCCGGCCACTTCTTCAACAAACCATCTACTGTATAATGAGCCACATATTCCAACCATTGCTGCATATACGGATAATAACGGTCCAATAATCTCCGATCTCCATAATTCAGATAGGTCTGCCAGGAAGCCGTAATAATAAAACCACACCAGAACGGGCCACCACCCGCAGCATACGGATTCGGAGCTGTATGAGGCATACTTCCGTCTTCCCGCATACAATCAGCCCATGCCTGCATCCAATTCATATACAAAGGACTGAGGTTAAACATGGTCTGCACCGTAGGAGTCGAAGCATTACCATCTCCACCATAACCCAATCGCTCTATTTGCGGACAATCCACCATATATCCACCCAATGTCAAACAACGTAAAGTATATTGAATCATATCATGAATGGCATTCAAATCCTTATCCGAACAAGCGAAGAAGGATTCTCCCCTATAATCGGTATGCACTAATGAAGCCGTAATTGCCGACAAAGCCGGAGCTTCTTTCAGGTTTGTCAGTTTCAGATAACGATAGGCATGATAATTGAATTTATTGGAAAAGACTTCAGCCGAATCAGCACCGGAAGCGATATAATAATCTTCGTACAAATGATCTCGGAATTCCCCTTTATCATCCAGAAAGTCACAATAACTGATTCGTATCTTCTGGCCTTTCTCTAATGGAGGAAATTGTATTTTCGTCCAGCCTGTCAGATTTGTCCCCAAATCATAAATCCAGGCCGAATCACCGGAAGCCTTACATGACAACGGATGCAACTGTCCTCGTAAACCATTCAGTTCAACCATCTGGGGAGAAACCTTATGTAAAGGAATATCGGCCAAGACTGCTTCATTCCAATCAACGGAATTCAGTGTCTTCCTATCCAAAGCAGGCAATAATCGATCAGCAGAGATTTCTTCTCCTCCAAACTGCCAAGGCCGCCATGTACCCGTAGAAGCATAACCACTTTCACGCGTTTTCCAAGTTGAATCTGTAATCAAACTCGTTCTCCATTCACCATTTTCAAACTCTTCCAACTGAGCCCGAACAAACGGACCACCATTCACTACGCCCGGAAGTCCATCCTGATACCAACCTTTCCCTAACCAAAGAACAAAATCATTCTCTCCTTTCTCCAATAAACCAGTTACATCATACGTAACACTCAAAGACCGCTTATCAAACTGAGATACAGCCGGAGTCAAAACGGCATCACCAACCTTCTTCCCATTCAGATAAACTTCGTGATACCCTAAAGAATTGACATGCAAGAAAGCCTTTGTTCCTTTTTGATTCCACTGAAAGTGTTTCCAAAGTAAAGGCGACTGCGGTTTCCCTGAAAGCGTATCACTTCCAATATAAGAAGCTTTCCAGTCAGACGGATGTAATAATCCAATACCAAAACAAGCCGTCTCACTCCAGTCGGAAGCCTTATCATTGCCATCCCAAACACGGACCTTCCAGTAAACAAATTGCTTTGAAGCTAATTCATTTCCCTGATACAAAACCCAGGCAGATTCCGGGCTTTCAACTTTACCGGAATTCCACAAATCAGCCTTCTCTTCTGTCAATAAATCTTCATCAGTTGCTGCCAGAATCTGATAAGCCGACTGACAAAGGCCATTATCTTTCGCTTCAAGCTGCCAGCTCAAATACGGTTTCGTATGATCAATCGCCAAAGGATTAACCAACTTCTCACACTGTAACTCCTTCACAACTAAAGACGGATGGGAAGAACAGGCACCCAACACAGCCAAAAGGAATATACTTACCCAATAAATAATCGAAGTCTTCATCATTAGATATTAAATTTATAAGTTCCTGAAGATAATTGCTTCGCTTCACCTTTACCGTCCAAATATAAGGTAGCAGTTGCTCCAGGAGGAATAACCACCTTATATTCAACCTTACCCTGCTTTCTTGTCCATTCTGAAACAATCAAGCCAAAGGGCGATTTATAAGAAGCTTTTACATAATCAAGATCTTCCACAAAATGAGGTTTCAATAGTATATTCTTGAATCCTGGCTGAGCTGGATCAACATTGATACCGGCCAATGCCTTATAGAACCAAGCTCCTATTTCTCCATACATAATATGATTCTGGGAATAACCGGCAGCCAAACCATTATAATCCCAGTTCTCAAATAAGGTAGTTCCACCTTGCCGTAACCAGTTTCCCCAAGAAGGATAATCCTGTTGTGTCACCATTCGGTAAGCTTGTTCAACATTACCAGTTTCCGTCAACGCATTCAAGATTGTCTTACACCCCATAATTCCAACATCCAAATGATCCCGATCTTCACTAACTCTTTTTGTCAATTGTTCTGCTACTTTCTGAATACAATCTTCTGGAACAATTCCCCAATACAAAGGCATACTCAATTCTGTCTGATAACCATTGGCATAAATACCCGTTTCTTTATTCAAGAATTTCTGATTTATAGTATCCTTAATTCTTTCAGCTTCCGATTTATAATATTCATAATCTGACTTAAAGCCAAGCAATTGGGCCGTTCGACTCACAATATCAACATTTTTATAATGATAAATAGATGCTGTCAATTCTCGATTTGCTACTGATTTATAAGGAATCCAATCTCCTAAACAAGCATCCGTAATCAAACCATCCGGGAACTTACTCAACCAGTAATCCGTATGTTTCTTCATAGTCGAATAATTGTCTTTCAAGCAAGTCATATCCCCATAAAACTCATACAATGTCCATGGAATAATTGTAACCGAACAAGTCCAATCTGCAATATCGCCACCCCAACCTCCAGAAGGAATAATACATCTCAATTGTCCGTTACCATACATATTATCTCGATGATCAGCCATCCACTTCTCATAGAAGGTTATTCCATCGAAACTATACAAACCTGTCTCCATAGCCAAATGAGCATCTCCTGTCCAACCGTTTTTCTCACGATGCGGACAATCAGTCGGATAACCTACCAAATTCGATAAATAGGAATAGTTGGTTGCTCTCCACAAACGGTTAATCAATGAATCCGAACATTCAAAAGAGCCACTAGCCGGAACATCTGTGTGAATAAAATAAGATGTCATATTATCTTTCGTTAATTCCAATGGCTTATCTGATGACACCTCAACATACTGGAAACCTTTATAATTAAAACGCGGGGAGAATGTATTCTCCTTTCCATCCAACCAAAGAACATCCGTCGCAAATATTTCATCTACAGGATGAACTCCATATTTCAAAGGTTCCTTGACATTCTGGTAGAACTGTGTATTATTATCATCAAATAAACGTTTTCTACGAGAGTCCAATTGTTCTCCATGATGCAGTTTTACTTTCGTGCCCGGCATTCCTTGCACACGGAACTCTGTTATTCCGGACCAGTTTTGTCCAAAATCATATAAATAAAGCGTATCACTCAATTTCTTAAGAGACACAGGCTTTCTAAATTCCGTCTTTCGGATTGGATACATTGTCTGGGAAACGATATTAGAACATGGACAGGAAACTTCTTCAGCTGGAGTCCAGGAAGAGTCATCAAATGCCCATGTATTCCAACCAGGCAAGTCCTTTCTAAAATCATAATTTTCGGCAACATAAATAGCATTAAATGTAATAGGTCCCGCTGCCACCTTGAAACTATGATCAGAAGTAATTATATCCGTTGTTCCATCCGTATATTGAACATGAATATTCAAGCAGAAAGAAGGTCTGTTTCGCCAAGGAGCCTGATGGAAATTCCATTCCGCCACAGGCTGATGATTATACCACCCATTTCCTAAAATCACACCTACTGCATTCTCTCCTTCATGGAGTAAATGCGTAACATCATAAGTAACATACAACAATCTTTTACCATAATCTGTAAAAGCTGGATCCAAGAAATGATCACCTACTTTAGAACCATTCAAAGATAATTCATACAGCCCTGCTGCAACAATGTATGCTCGAGCCGATTTTACGTTCTTCTTCAAGATAAACTCTTTCCGGAAATAAGGAGTTTCACGTGATTCAATATCTTTTCCATCCGAAATGAAACTGCCTTTCCATTGTGCAGTATTCAAAAATCCCGTTTCAAAAGAAGATATAGTTTGTTCTGATACCTGACGGTTCTGATCCCACACAGTAACACTCCAATAATAACGAGTAAAAGGCTTTAATGCTTTCCCTTTATAGGTAGTAAGCATTTGCCCACTATTCTTCTTCTCCTGCCAAATAACACCTTTGTTTCTAACTAATGCAGCAGAATCTGTTCCCAACATAATTCGATATGACAGTTGTTTGGCTCCATTTCTTTCATCCTCCAAATGCCATGAAAAACGAGGTTCAGCCCGATCAATTCCTAAGGGACGGATTAGATGTTCACATCTTAAATCAACAGGTCTACATTTTCCGGTTTCCTCTTGAGCCATTATATTACCACTGCATATCAAACTACTCAATACAATTAATGCTAATACACATTTACTATCCATACAACAAACTTATTTTAAGTATACTTCAACACTAATTCATAAGATTCTAAAGAATCTAACTTATAAACTTTAAAGCCATCTGGGTCCTGTCTCAACAATGGAAGTTTTACTTTCTCCCGAGAATCAAGTCTTAATTCTGCAGTAACATCTTGTGGTAAAGTTATCAACAATTTCCGTTTACCAAATTTCCCTTTTGCAGAAAAATGGATAGCCCCATGAATTGTTTGGACATCAAACTCGGTGCTTTTTAAACTTCCCAGCTGAGGTTCAATCTTCACAATTTTAGAACCCGCCTCTAAGGGATAAACTCCAGCGACACCTTGTGATAAAGCTATTAAAGGATACATAGCACAATGACTCCATTGAGACCAAGAATCTGGGGTTGCTACCCAAAATTCTTGTAGTGTATTATTTTCCCAAACAGAACTCATTTTCCCCCATTTATTCTTAAGGTCAGACAATACCCTTTCTATTTTATGATACTTTATTAATGCCCATAATGGCCATACAGCATTACATGGATAAGAAACACCCATTTCTACGGGTGATTGTTCCAATATACGTAACGATACTGAAACATCATTGTTAGGACACATATCGAAAATTAAAGCAGTAGATAAAGATCGGTCACAATATCTAATTTGCCCTTCTTCTCTTACCCAAGGTAAATTACAAACATACACTTTCTTATCAGTATCCCAAAATTTACGAACACAAGCTTGCTGTATATTTTCTCCAAACATTAATACCTCTGCCTTTACATCTGTCTCGCCAAAAGAATCACATAAAGGAGCTAAGGCATATTTACACATCGCAGCAATATATAAGTTCAACGCTAACTGTTTATGTCTTGGCTTTTTATATGCCTCATGATCCATATAAACAGAACATACTCCTATATTTTCAGCGGGGACCAACCCTTCTCCAGTATCCACTAAGGATTTTAAATACCGAAAGAATTTTATCAAACGAGGATAAACTTCTTTTAAGCCCGCTTTATCACCCGTGTACATATAATAATGATAAGTATCAAAACAGAAACCAACACTATGATCCAAGATAGATCCCCAATTAGATAATTGCATTTGTTTCTCAATGATTCGAGCTAACCGATCCCATGCGGGCCAACTATCCATAAAGTAACCATCAATAGAAGAACCTTGACTAAAGGTGTTGACAAACCGGAAAGGTAACGACTTCCCTCCTAAAATCTGAGATACTGCATGTAGCTGATGGCTTCCATCTCCACTATATTGTTGACGTTCCCTAGCCATACCATCCACCATTGTTTCTTGCGCACAATTATAAAGGGTATTTACAGCTGCATCCATCACTTTCTGTATTGTATCATTTGATACAGATATTTTAGGTTCTACAGGCCACGGATATATCCTACGACGCATACCTATAGAAGAAACTTTTACCGGTCTGTCAAAATTTCGAATATGTAATTGAAGCCATCGAAAGCTTTCAAAATCAAAAGTTTCAAATGTATTGACCCCCTCTTTACATATAAAGCGAGACCATGAATTAAAATGAGAATTAATAATTGCAGGTCCACCTTTGGCATGAGCTTCATGTACCAACATTTCTACAACAGTTCCTTCAGGTGCATCAACAGTAAAATAAGGCCATCCCACTCCTTGTTCTCGAAAAGCAAAAGTTAACGCAGCAGCATTTTCTCCATTCGGATAAATCACATACTCACCCTTTTCATTTGGTTCTGCAACAGTTTGTCGGATAGTATCAAAAGCTTCAGGCAATACCATATCAAAATAATCTTCAGGTGATTTTTTCCAATGAATCCACATGGATTCTTCTAATGAAGGATTTTCCACTAAATATTCTTTCATAAGAGGAACACTACGGCGACGTAATTCTGATATATTCCTATCTCCACTAATTTCCCACATATATTCTGTACCCCAAGCACAAGTTGATGGTTCATTAGCAACATCACAAATTACTGCAGCGTTCACCCATTCCTGATTTTGCTTATAACCCACTTGATTCCAACCGTATGGATAAAAACGAGCATCAAACGATTCTTGCAAAGCTCGTAAAAACCAACGTTTATAACTCCCCGAATCCCAGCTATGTGGTAAAAGGCAAGACCAAGAATCATCTGTAATCAATTCTTGACCATCAATATTCAAATTCATTAGCAAACCCGGTTTCCCCATCGGATGGGTTCCATCGCCTGTTCCAAAAAAACAAACTTCTATAGCAATAACATTATCGCCTTGCACCAAATAATCCGTCAAATTCAATGGATCAGCTTCTTGCCATCTCGGATCAGAAGGGGCAGGTCCCCATTGTACTCTTTTTCCATTAACAAATAATCGATAACGACTATCAGCAACAATCCATCCTTCAGCTTCCTTAGCCTTCTCCGACAATTTGATTTCTTTTCTAAAAAGAACAAAAGTATTTTGTAATGTGCGCCCACACGGATACCATATCCATTTGGCAGGTTGAAGATCCAATTCTCTTATCCTTAAATCCTCAGAATAAGAATAATTAAACATATTATCTATCAAAAAGAATAATATAATATATAAGAATTTAACTTTCATCAATACTAGTTTATATGATAAATATTCAGATTATATTCTCTTAATCATAACAAATCCGCATTATTAATATTTCTCTGAGAATTATTCAAGAGATTCCAGCAATAGAACAGGGCCTAACAATCCTGAGTCAATTAGAGGTGTCTCTGCTCTTAACATATCGAAACGAAACACCTCATGAGTTCGTGTTAATCGTTTATTTTTTGGTAACCTCCAGTCCCCAATAACTCGATTTGCCCATAAATTTATGACATCTATTTCTAGCACATTATCCGTTTCTTTTATAAAATTGGTAATATCTATTTGCCATGGTGCACACCACAATGTAGCCAATTCTTTTCCATTTAGACGAACTACTGCAACATGTTTAACATTACCAAGATTCAAATAAATACGGCTCTTCTCATTCTTAGATAATGAAAAAATTTTCTTGTATGTAGCTTTACCTGAATAGTACTTAATACCCTCTTCAGATCTTTCTGTCCAGTTCTTTAATTCGTCAAATATAACTTTTTGAGGGCCTCCCCAAACCGTGTCAAATTGAACCTCCCATGTTTTACTTAAATCTTTAATTATTTGGAATTTAGTAATATTACATTCTTTTACTCCTTGCTGTTCGACAGAAATCGTATCATGAAACATGAAAAAATAAGAGCTATAAGGAGCAAATTCCCATGAAATAGTTGTTACTCCGTCACGTTGTGTAAAAGCATCAACTTTTTTCATTTCACCAGTTACCGGATCCCACACCTCAGGAAGTTTTCCTGATACACGAAAAGAAAAAGAATCTGAAACTTGATTTCCGGTTCTATTTATAACAAAATAAATCTCACAAGTAACTAAAGAACGATGAATATAATCAAATTTTTCAGGATCAATACTTTGCTTTTGATAAGAAAAATCCTGCTTCAAACTATCATTTTGTAATACTTCTCGTGCAGATTTACCCCATATTATCCGTCCTTTTCCAAATTTTCGTTCTGTTATTTTCTCTCCATCTAAATTTCCCCAAATCTCAGAAGCAATGCGTTTGACCTCTTCATCGCCAAATGGATAATTTTCAAGCTCAGCAGAACGCACAGGAGGAGCACCAATAACAGTTGCTCCATCCTTTATTAACTCTCGAATTTTCTTTAAGACATTCAAAGACATACTTCTAGAGGGCTCAGATGATACCTTCAATTTTTGATAGTTTCCCACAGCCTCACTTATTTCTTTCTTGGGAGAAACACAATTCTGAAGATATAATATTCTATAACTCATTCCATCGGGTAAAACAATTTTTCCATTTTTTACAGACATTCGATTCAATAACACATCGGTATTAACATAATCACAATCATAACCGACACCCAATGTTGGTATTATATATTTAGGCGGAACCAAAGAAGGGGGTTGTTCTCCTATATAAAAACATACATCTCCTACAAATTTCCCCTCTTGTAACAAATACTGACAACGAGATAAATATGAAAAAAACTCATCTGACTGTTCCCACCAAGTTATATTAGGCGTAAAATGTTGTCCTGCACAAAATTCATATCCAGGTTTCCCGTCTTCTGGTGGTTGACAAGTCGCCTGATGTAACATAAATCTATTTATCCCTTCACAAAATGCATCATTTGCATATGGTTTCAAATCAAATGGGCCTAAAGACCAATGTGTACGATCTTGTTCCATCTGAGTAAACGCTTCTGCCTGAGCTTCTTTACGTCCATAAATATGAGCTGCAGATGCAGTCTGTTTTAAATTCAAACGTGAAAACTTATTTGAATTCATACCCCCTTCAGGCATTTTATAATGACACCAAAATTCACCAGCTGGGATATCACAATATCCTAAATTCCTCAATACATCCTGAGGTGGGATGTCATTAGGACCACCTGCTTCATTTCCTACTTTTAATCCATTTTCATGACATAAATCATAAAAATGTCCATAATAATTCTCTGCTATACAATCTTGTATTGTACGATTAAAATCATCTCTAAAACGAGCCGAAAATACTGAATCTTGAACAATATATCCAGCCAGTACTCCCATATAAGGTTTCAAATCATAGTTTCTAAAGCGAATAAATTGTTCAGGAAAATCTTGTGTCCAAGTAAGTTTTCCACATTCCCAACTATCTGACCAGAAATAAGCCAACTCTCCTCCAGCTTTTTTAGTTTCATTTATAATTAGTTTACCCAGATAATTGAAATGATCTTCTAAAGCTTTCTTACTCAAATAATCAATTTCATATCCAGCACCCTCAGCAAATGTATCTCCTTTGGGATAAGCAAACCAACGGCTCCAAGGATGTCCTGTTAAAGTATATCCCGAACGTAAAATTAACCATTCACCACTTGGCACTTTCCACTCTAACTCCCCATTCGGTTTTAATAAATTTGTTAAATCCACACAACTGCTTGGATCTATCAGTTTTTTAGATTGATCTTCTATTCGAAAAGCTTGTACCCAAATATTTCGATAATATCCATCTATTGTTTCAGGTTGTTTCAATAATCCAGAAAAGTTTCTTCCTCCATAGACAATCGTATCTGAGAAAACAACTTTTTTCATAGCATTATCATGGGTTACCCAAGGCCCCATCATTGTCCACCCACCAGCTAAGTTAAAACCAAGCTCAATATCCAAACGTTTCGCTTCTCGAACTGCATGTTGATAAAGTGCACACCAATCAGAACTAAGCCATTCAACACCCAATAATGCTTTATCACCAGCATACCCTCCGGTACAAATCAGATTAACACCACTAATACCTTTTGACTTAAAAGCTTCTAAATCTCTAGTAATAGCTTCCTTATTAACTCTATTATATAACCACCACCAATAAACCCGAGGTTTTGCCTGCTTTGGAGGGGTTAAAAAAAATTTTCTTAACTCTTGAATTTGTTGACTATGAAGATAGGAAAAGGGGCCTAACACACAAACAGCTATCAATATATATTTGAAAACATACTTAATCATAATCTTAATTATTATAGTTTATCAAAATCGGAATATCTTTAAACAATTGAATTTAATTTTATTACAAATATCTATCAAGCATGCGATTTGAAATTGCAATTTTAAAAACCTTAATTTAGACAACATACATAAAGATAGATACACCAAATTTCCAAACAACAATAATAAAGTTTTAATATCGTAAAGGATACAGCAGAAATATAAAATATTTCACATATAAAAACATGTTACTTACTTTAATGTTTAGAGAACTTAGTATTATGAAAGTCTTAAGGATTTTATTACTTTCCTAATTGATATTACCGTATAATTTGAAGATTTTTCTTCTTCATGATAAATGAAGTTAGAAAAAAGTAAATGATATATTCAAATTAAACAGTTATGTTCCTACATTCAACTCTATAACAACTAATTTATTTACCTTGGATAAATAATACCACCCTTACAAAGGCTATATCGTCATTCACACTTAATATGGTGGAAAGTTCAAAAACCTACATATATTCATATCACCGAAGGCAAATTAATAATATCTAAGCAATAAATTTTATTCAATAAATCTAATTCTGCTATATACTTGATCGTACGCATAATAATTATTATCATCTCTACAAAATACATATGATAGATTCATTTTCATAACACGCTCAATGACAAATATAAGTCATAAAGTCGAAAACTTTGAAATAGAAAAGATACTTTGCAAAGAATGTGTTATCTAATTATAAAACTAAACTCAATAAAGTCAAATAACAAAGCAATCTTGATAAACCAATCTGATTTATTTTATAATTAAATTTGACTCATCTACTAATTTTAGTAGACGCTAATGATACAATATACATTATTAGGACTGGTACATTTCCCTACAGTTATTAAATCATAATATGTTGGTTAAGCATTATATATCAATTATTTTCAGTATACTGTCTAACCTCATATCAATCATTAAATTAAATTAAATCAAATCTAAACAAAGAATTAATTTATAAGATTTTCACATACCAGCCCTAATATTTTCTCGCAATTTAACTCTGCCTAACTAATTTACAACATCAAAATCTTCCATCAGACCATAGTCACACATTTGATATTCATTTCCAGGTATCTGCTGTTTGATATTTTTCCAATGCCAAGGAGAAGCAAGTCCTGGTGCAGGATTATTGTAATGCGGACCTAATAAATTCTTATGACTACCGATGACTCGTACTTCAATAATATTCTTTCCTTGCTTTAATAAGGAAGTAATGTCTAGACGATAAGGATCAAAGGCAATAATTCCGGCCTTCACATCATTTACATATACCTCTGCCACTGTTCCCTTCCAAGCATTTAACTGTACTGCATAAGATCTGTTTATATCATCTATCCTATACTCTTTTGTATAAGATACTTCCCACGAATAGAAAGGTTGCTTCTGCTCTTTCCAACTTCCCAACGTCAGTTTCTCAACAGGCGTTGTTATACTCCATCCCTTCTTTTCCGGTACAACAGAAAAATCTCCTATCACATATACAGGTTCTATCTCGGCATAAATACTCATTGGACTCACACTCATCTCAATCGTATTGATACCTTGTTTTACTTTATCACCAATAGAATAAACTCCAAATGAACGATCCAACCACCATGCTCCTGGAGTAGCAGATAATGTTTCTCCATTTATTTTTACCTTAAATATTTCCGGACGTTCGGCAACTAATTTCATCGTTGAATAATCAAATTTATCTTTTACTGTAAAATGATAAAAAGTTGTAAATCCTCCTGTAGTAAAAGTATCCCGATCCAATATATTACGCTTATATTGAACAGATGTGTTCCATGGATTTCCATTGACAAAACCGTATTCCCGAAAAGCAGCATCGGCTGCTTGAGCAAAGTAAACATTCTTAATTGTCTTTCCTTTAATTGTTACATCGCAGAAATCTATCGTCAAAGCATTTTCCCGCAATCGCTTTATCTGCAGATCACCTTCCGGTCTCAACTTAGTATTACCCGCTAACACTGGCTCTTTTTCATAGCCATTCAAAGTCTTATGGCTACAATAAAGTAATAAACTACCAGCAGGTTCCAATTCAAAATGCACAGACAGATTTTCTTCTTTCTGATCTACCGGGTATTCATATATTTTCCCTTGCATGGCATCCAACTTAAGAACAGATTTACCCTTCATTGAAACTGTTCCTCGAGTAACTTCATTCATGGAAGAATTTACCAAGAATAATAATTCTCCATCTGCAAATTCACGTCTTTGATGATATAAATCACCTCCCGTAAATGTGAGCAGACAATCTTTATTCTCAAAATACTTCTGTATAACCTCTTTGGTTAAGGTGGGAACAGAAATTACAGACTGAGCCGACAGTAATTCAGATAATTTGGAATCTTCTGCTCCATCTAATCGATTAGGTGTAGAAAAGCAGATTAATTGGCCGCCCTTTTCTACAAACTTCCGCAACAAATCAAATGTTGGTTTATTCAAAGTTTCCATCATCGGAGGTAAAACTACCATAGAATAAGCAGCCTGACCAATAACAAATTTTCCATTCTCTACCCCCCCATGATCCTTGATAATATTTTCAGAGCCCAAATCATATTCAACCTGATTCTTTTCTAAGTCTGTTACAAAAGACTGAAAAGCCTGACCAATTTCCATTAACTTCGGACTACTCTTTGTATGTGAATAATAGCTCCATAAAGTGGAATTCGGCTCTATGACTAAAATTTGATTATTCTGCTTCCCTTTACTTAAAGCCAATGAAAGACGAGCATAATAGTCATTCAACTCTTTGTAAGATGACCACCAGGGAGAGTGATATGTAAAGACTGGTGGATAATCATATTTTCTGGCTCCGGTCAGCGTCATGTGTGCCAAGTGTTGATTCATAAAATTCACACCCAACACATATTCCCAATCGCCCAGACGTTTAAAATCCTTGAATGTTTCATCCCAGCCGCCACCGCCATAAGTCTCACTTAAGGTACGTGTATATCCCATTTGATTGGCAACACTTCTTAATTCTTTTACAGCTCTTACATTTCCAAACTGAGCAACTGGACTCTTTTCGTCAAACTGATTAAATAGCATATCAATTGCCGGAACTTGATGCCAGGCATACATAGCCATATTATCCGGTCCATCGTTCATATACGGCCACCCATGTTCCCAATAATGACCCGTCCATTTCAGATTATTCTGTTCACAATACTGATGAAACGGTTTTGACCAACGATCAATAAACAGTTGTAGCAATGTTTCCATATAATTATGACGGACTTCTTTCCAGTTTCCGACTTCCTCTTCTAACAAAGGCAATAAAGGTTTTAAATCATATCCCCATTTTTGTTCAAATACAGAAAACAGATCTGGAGTCCATCGTAAACCACCCGATGTCTGGATATTTGGTTCATCCGAAAAGATACCGGGAAGTGTTTTACCAAAGTCCTCTTTAGCAATCTTTTCATATCCTTTCATGGTTACTTCCAAGAACTTTTCAGTTACACCTTTCACCATCACATCCACATACGAATAACCTCCATACCAGTCAGAACGACCATAATAAGTTTTCTTATATAAATAATATTCACCCTCGGTATTTCTATAAGAAGAAATTTTATTGGTGATATCTATCCAGTTCTCTCCCTCTTTTTTCAAACAAATAAAATAATCCGCCGTATTCTCAGGCAAAACATTTACTTTTTCTAAAGCCAAGCCTTGTCCCTGATTATATGATTCCGGCATTTCTTCCGGGACATGTCCTCCGGCAAAACCACTCGGATATGAATTTTCATCATAGATCCATACTTTCATATCCTTTTCCTTCGCATAATCAATGGCATGTTTATACAACAAATACCATTCATCAGACATATATTCCGTAATCAAACCGGGACGAGGATGTACAAAAAGGCCCCCAAAACCAGCATCCTTCAATTCCTGAATAGTCCTTTCGACTTCAGCATTTGTCACTTTACTATTCCACACAGCCAATGGAGCTGTCCGATATTCAGACGAAGGATTAATAAAACCAGCTTCCAAATCTTTTAGTGAATTTTCTCCATTTACATTTCTATCAACACACCCCCATAGGGTACAAAGACTTATAACCAAAGTCGTAAATAACACATCACATTTATTTAGCATCTTCATAGGATAGGATTTAATTTAACAATATAACAAACATAAAGTTTTAGCCAAACAATCATTTATTGATTTTGACACAAAAGATTCAAATAATGATATTTTAATTATAAAAAAGGCTGGTTAATGAAATATGAACCAGCCTTTTTTCGCTATAAATACAGAGCAAGATTAATATCCTGGATTCTGCTCTAACAAATAATTAACCTGAATTTCTCTTAAAGGGAAAGCATAAACTAAACGTTCTTCTTTTACATCGAATTCTGCTGGCAAAATCCATGGATACAAAGATTTCATTGTTTTTCCAAATTCCGTCATTGTTTCAATAGCCTTGCCAGTTCGAATTAAATCAGTCCAACGGTGATTTTCAAAAGCCAACTCATGTCTCATTTCATTAGCAACATCTTCAGCTGTCAATTGTGTTAAAGCTGGTAACCCTGCACGAGCTCGAACCTGATTGACATATGGCAACGCTTCAGCATTACGATTTTGTTCCACCAAATTCTCTGCCAATAACAAAAGAGCACCCGCATAACGATAAATTGGGAAATTGTCATGAGCTCTTAAGCTATATTGATAAGGCGGATGATAATATTTACGAATAAAATAATAAAAACTTTTTCCTGGTGTCGGTTCATAGTCTGAAACAGTTTTAACCTCCTCGCAAGTAAATTGTTCTGCCGCAATAGATGCATCTAACCGTTTATCCCCTTCCTCATAAGAATTTATCATTTCTACAGTTGGAACACACCAACCTCCACTTGTCCCTACATAATTAGAACCTGCAATACCCATTAAAAAGTCATTATTACTACATTTAGGTATCACTCGCCAAGGAATTGTATTATATTGATCCGTACTTCCGTCTTCTATATATTGAACCTCAAAAATAGATTCCTTAGAATTTTTGTTAGCAGGATCAAATACAGATGCATAATCATCCAAAAGAGCATAATTCATTTTCGTAATATCAAGCAGATCTTGTTCAGCTGCTTTATAATCTCGATTAGGCTGAGACATATACACATAGGCTCTTAACATTTTAGCAGCTCCCATAGTTGCTCTACCACTTTGTGGAAACGAATTTACAACTGGTAGGCCAATAGATATAGCTTCTGAAACATCAACCAAAATCTGATTATAAACCTCTTCTACAGAAGATTTAGCTTTAAAAGCCTCAGATTCAGTCACAACCTCTTCCAACATTAATGGGACACCGCCCCAATGTGTTACCAAATCATAATAATAATACGCTCGCAAAAACAATGCTTCTGCCCGAACACTTTTCTGCTCTTCTTCCGATAACTCCGAACTACTTAACCTATTCAGCAAAGTATTAATACGCGCGATGCTACTATAAACCCCATTATAACGATCAGGAACCCACCCAACAGTCTCATCGTCAAAAAATAAGGCCAATTTTTCCGTAGAATTATAAGGACCTCTATCGCCACTATATCGTGTATAAAAAGTATTGTCAGAGCGCATTTCATCCATAAAAATTCCACTTAATGCAATATTTCGCAATCCTACATAAGATGCAACTATAGCTTGCTCAAAATGCGTCTTCGTCTTATAAAACGTCTCAGAAGTAATTGTTGTTTCATCTGTCAGATCTAAAAAAGAATTACTACACGAAGACAAGACTAAAAGACCTGATAGGCCCACAAGATGTATAAAATTATTTCTTTTCATATCTCAAATTATTAAATCAGAATTTAACATTAAGCCCAATAGTATAAATTCGAGCTACAGGATACGTAGTATGATCTACTCCCTGGTACAAGCCACTAGTATTTTTATTAACCTCAGGATTCATACCCGGATAAGAACCTATTGTAAATAAATTTTGAGCACTACCGTAAACTCTCACTCCTTTAATATAAGGATTCTTTTTAACAGGGATTGTATATCCTACTGTCAAATTTTTCAATGTTACATAGTTATTCTTAAACACCCATCTAGAATTAGTATAACGGAATAATTCTGTTGTACCTGTTCTAGTTCTTGGAATTTCTCCATTGCCTGGATTTTCCTCTGATCGCCAACGGTTTGCCACATCTTTACGAACATTAAAACAGCCGTCCAGATTTTCAGTCCACTCATAAGTTCCATCTATTAAATCACCTCCTAATGAACCAGTAAATACCAAACTAGCATCAAAGTTTTTCCAAGAAAATGTATTTGTCATACCCAAAATACAATCAGGATTAGGATCTCCTATAAAGGTTCTATCGCTATTATCAATAATATTATCCCCATTCAAATCTTTCATTCGAACAGTACCTACCATAGACGAAACGTGCTTAGGACCTGCTTCATATTCTTCTTGAGTCATAAATACACCATCATAAACATATCCATAGAATAAACCCAACGGTTTTCCTACCTCCGTTCGGTTATAATCTTCCTGATTATTATTACCTCCGATTGGAGTATTATTTGTTCCTAATTTAATAGCTTTATTTCGATTGAAAGTTAAATTCAAACTCGTATTCCATTTGAAATCACCCGTTAAATTTTTTGTTTCGATATTTAATTCATGCCCCCAAAAACGAAACTCTCCAATATTTGATTGGATATTACCAAACCCTGCAGAATACGGTATATCAATCTGATACAACAAACCATCTGTAGTCTTCCAATAATAATCATAGACTAAAAATACACGATCATTAAATAAACCGACATCAACACCTGCATCAACTGATTTTGTCGTTTCCCAAGTTAATTCAGAATTACCAATTCTACTCAATGCTCTTCCAGCTGTAATTCCCCCATTAAATACATAATTAGATGTCCCTATTGTAGCTAAATGATTATAGTCACCTATATTATAGTTACCAACAACGCCATAACTACCTCTAACTTTTAAATAACTCAGTCTTTCAAATCGATCCATAAAATCCTCATCTGATGCAATCCAGCCTAATGATACTGAAGGGAAATTTGCAAACTTTGCATTTGCTCCAAAACGAGAACATCCATCACGCCGGAAAGAAACAGATAAAAGGTATTTACCCATATAATCATAGTTAGCACGCGCCAAATAAGAAATCATGGCCCATGCACTTTTACCACCCGAACCAACTTTTGTTGTAGCTGCATTAAACCAACCCACTTCATCATCCGGATAATCCGATGCACTAATATTTGAATTTTGAGTTGCAGTCTTTTGAGTAGTATAACCAACCAATAAATCAACGTTATGCTTGTCAGCAAATGACTTATTCCAAGACAAAGTATTCTCTATCAACCAATTGACAGAATTACTTGTACCATAAGAACCTACTGCTGGATTTGGAGGAGCAGAGAACATTCCTCCATTGGCAATAGAAGGAACCCAACTATCACTCTGAGAACTGGCTAAATCAGCATTTGCACTTAAACGATATTTCAGATTATCTACAATATCTACCTCCGCAAAAGCATTAACTATACCACGCATCGTACGACTATTATCTTCCCTTTCTTTCAGCACTAAATAGTAGTTAGCATTTGCAAACATACCAGGTTGAGCATACGAAACAGGATACGTACCATCATCATTCACATACTTCAACTGAGGATCCATCAAAAATGAAGAACCAATGATATAACGACCACCACCTAAACCTGGAACTAAACGCCCCGTCTGATAGGATCCTGATAAATTCAAGCCAAATCTTACACGATCAGATGCATTATATGTGTTATTAGCACGTACAGAGAATCGCTCTGAATAAGTATTTATGATAACACCTTCTTGCTTATTATAATTCAAATTAATAGCAGATTTCACTTTAGTGTTACCTGAATTTAATGCTAAGTTATAATTCTGAGTTAATGCAGTCTGCATAAGAACATCAAACCAATCCGTTCCATTACCTAAAGTTTCCGGATGTTGATAGCATTCTGGGACTCCACCTGTATATCCTTCATATTTAGCTGCATCTTCATAAAACTCTTTTTTAAATTGAGCGAACTCTTGAGCATTCATAACGTCAGGACGTCCATGTTTTGGAACTTGCGTTGCACCAAAATAAGCACTAAAATCTATATCTGTTTTTCCTTCCTTTGCAGATTTTGTAGTTACTAATATCACACCATTAGCCGCTCTTGAACCATATAGTGCAGCTGATGCAGCATCCTTCAAGACTGTAATATTCTCAATTTCCTCCGGCGCCATAGATTCCAATCCAGTTCCACCATTACCAGAGATAGGGAAACCATCTACAACAATTAACGGGCTATTACCTCCGTTTATAGAAGCCGCTCCACGTATACGAATCGCCATTCCAGCATTTGGTTCTCCATTTGCTTGAGTAATCTGAACACCTGAAAATTTTCCTTGCATTTTATATGAGATATTTGCAACTGGTATATCTGCCATCTCCTCTTCTTTTAAACGGCTCATTGCTCCAGTTACAGATCGAGCTTTTTGTGTACCATAAGCAACTACAACCACCTCATCCAAAGCTTCTGTATCCTCTAACAATCTAACAGACAGAGAATTCTGGTTACCCACAACAACATCTTGGGTACGATAACCTATATAAGAAATCTGTAAAGTCGCATTAGCAGGAGCATCTAAAGAAAAATGACCATCCATATCAGTTATGGTCCCATTCGTTGTTCCTTTTACTAATACATTAGCTCCAATAATAGGCATACCTGACTTATCAAGCACCGTACCAGTGATTTTTTTCTGCTGCATACTTTCTGCAACCCAATCTTGATTTGCAGAGGTTTCCTCAACAGCTGCCATATTCACATTAGGCAATAGACTTAAAAGTAAACACGGGAATATAGTGTTAATTCTACCCCCCCCATTAATTTTCTTTTCATGTTTTACATATATTTTAAATTAAACATGGTATTATAAACACAACTTTCATGCATTCTACTTCAGAGATGAAATAGACCTAATCAAAAGAAATCATTTATTCATAGGCTTTTTATTTTTATTATTTATGCAAAAATATAATTACTCTTATCAAACAATGTTGTAAAATTGATTTTAAAAGTTTCAAAAATGACATATTTAATCCAACTCACTTCCTCACTTCAAACCCATAAATTCCAGAACCTACGGTGACAACTGTATAATTTTTTTCCTGACGAATAGTAGCTGAGGCAAGATCTTTTACAGCTATCCCACTTTCAGTGATTTGATCAACCTGTGTTGTTGGTAAATAGACAGACGCAGAACTATTGGCAGGAACTTCTACCCGAATAGTAAATTTTTCATCTGTCTCTTTCCAATCTGAGACAATCGTTCCATAAGGAGATTCATAGGACGTGCGAGCACTTCGAACATCACCTACTGGAGACGGCTTGATAACAATATGTTTAAATGCAACGGATGCCTCATCTTGACGGATACCACCCAAACCACTGAAAAGCCATTCCATCAAGTGTCCTAACATAAAGTGATTGTTGGAGACAAAACCATAGGCTTGCCAAGATTCGGTTAATGCCGTAGCTCCATGGGCTAATTGCCAACCATATCCCGGAGTATCGTATTTACTGTTCATATCATAAATGATATCGGATGCGCCTCCAGCTTCCAAAGCACGCAAAACATAACGATAACCAACATCGCCTGCTGTCAACGCATTGTTTCTTAAACGTATATCTTTTACCAGATTCTCATATACCTGCTGATGATTTTCTGGTGTTGTCAGTCCCATATATAAAGCAACAGCATTAGCCGCCTGACTGTTCCGGTCATATTGTTTTGTTTCCGGATTCCAGAAAGTCTTGTTGAATGCCGTCTTAATCTCTGCCGCCAGATTCTTATACTTCTCAGCATCAGCTTTCTTTCCTAACAGATCTGCCATTTTTTGCATCAGACATACATCATAATAATAGATAGCCGTAGCAGTAACTCCATTAGATGTCAACTGAGAAACGCCCGGGACATTAGGGCCAATGTCAAACCAATCACCCAAACCATAAGCTACAATATGATCTTTTGCCTGAGAAGACAAGTATTCAATATAGCGTTGCATATCCGGATAATATTCCGCAATCAACCGGCTATCACCATACCACTGGTAAACATACCACGGACTGATGATAAACGAACTGCCCCATTCCGGTGTGTCCTTAAAGCCTCCTTCAAATTCCACTAACTCGGGAGCAATCGTCGGGACCATACCATTCTTAGCCTGTGTAGAACGCATGTCATTCATCATTTTCTCATACATTCGAGCCAGATTATACCGATATTGTACCGAATATTGCATCAAATGGGCCTGTTCCAACCAACCTAACTTTTCCCGATGCGGACAATCTGTCAAGACACTGGCCATATTGCTTCGAATAGCCCAGTCTATTAACTCATACGTCTGATTAAATAAGGGTTTAGAACAATGGAATGTTCCAACTTCCGGAGCCGAGTTACAAGTATGTAATCCTTTTAAATCCAAAATAACAGGTAAAGATTCCGGATTGTTCTGTCCGGCAGGAACTGCTCCTTCAATTTCCACATAGCGGAAACCATAATACGTAAACTGGGGTTGCCAACAAACCTTTTCATTTCCTTTCGTGGTATAAGCAAACCAGAAAGGAGCTCCTGATGCACTCTGATTAACGGTACTGTCCGGATTCAACAATTCGGCTGGATAAAACTTCACCTGCTGTTTTCCTTTCGATTGCATAGACAGATGAATCACACCCGAAAAGTTTTGTCCCAAGTCATATACCCATTTCCCTTTTTGATTCTTGAAAAGACGAACGGTAGGGATACTGTCTCTTACGGTCAATGGAGCTGAAGCTTGCGCCAAAAGCCGAGTATTCCAGCCCGTATTCAATGCTTCTTTCCAGTTCTTATCATTAAATCCGGGCTTTGTCCATCCGGATTGTTCCCGATTGGCATCATAATCTTCTCCCCCATAAATACTACTATATGTAATCGGGCTCTCGGTTACTTTCCAAGATTTGTCCGTCACAATGTTTTCTATACTTCCATCCATATATTCCAGACGGATATTCATCAGCAAACGAGGCGCCCCATATGATGCAATCAGCTTAAAATAACGTTCACGCGGCACATTGAAGAAACCGTTTCCCAACATTACACCTACGGCATTCTTTCCTGCATGAAGTTGCTGGGTAATATCAAAAGGAACATACAAAGCACACCGGTCATATTTTGTCCAACCCGGATCCAAGAAGTGGTTTCCTACTTTCTCTCCATTTAAGAACATATCAAAATGCCCCAAACCCGATACATACGCTATGGCCCGTTTCAAGGGTTTCTTTACATCAAATTCTTTACGGAACTGAGGCAAAGCATACATACCTATCTTTTGATCAGGCCGGAACTTACGATCCACTTCGCCTAGTCCATGTACACCCGTTGTAATAATCTCATCCTTTTTATCTTTTTCCAACGAGATCCAGCTGGCTTTATTCCAATCCTTTTCCGAAAGAAGTCCCATACAGAACTCATTTACCGGACTCCAAGCCGATACATTTCCCTCCTGATCCCAAATACGCACTTTCCAATAATAGGTTGTTCCGGCTTTCAAGGTTTTACCCGAAAAAGGTATCAGAATTGATTCTTGTGAATCCATTTTTCCACTACTCCAAACATTCCCTTTATTATCTTCCAACATTTCAGGTGAGTCCGCCACCAAAACTTCATACGACGACTGCACAAAATTCCGTTCCGAAGAACGAATCTGCCAGCTAAAGCGAGGTTGTTGTGTTTCGATACCTAACGGATTCTTGGCTTGTTCACACGTCAGATTAAAAACTGAAAAATCGGCTTTCCCATACATAACCATGGGGAAAAGCATGAATGCTAAACATTTATAGAAAAAACGGTACTTCATGATATTTAGTTTAAAGTTAATCCGTTGGTTAATCAACATAGAACCTGTTTAATCTCACCAACGGATCATTAATTTTGACCATCATCATCTGATGATCTCTTTTAATAAGTTCATCATTTATAAGCCTTCCGATATAAGGCCTCGATATCTTCTACTGAAGTAGGACGAGGATTTCCTCCCGTACAAACATCATTAAAGGCATCTATTGCCAGCTGATGCAAATCTTCCTCTCGAACTCCGATTTCACATAATTTCTGAGGAATATCAATGCTTATTGATAAGTTCCGTACAGCCTCAATAGCCGCTTTAGCTCCTTCTTCAATTGTCATTCCCGTTGTATCGACACCCATGGCTTTAGCAATATGAATATATTTACAAGCTGCCGGTGATTCTGCATTATATTCCATCACATAAGGTAATAACAAGGCATTGGCTACTCCATGCGGTGTATCATAATGAGCCCCTAATGGATGAGCCATGGAATGAACAATTCCTAACCCGACATTACTGAATCCCATACCTGCAATATACTGTGCCTGAGACATGGCTTCGCGAGCTTCTTTATCCTGACCATTGTCAACCGCATTCTTTAAATTAGCAGCAATCATTTCAATCGCTTTTAATTCAAACATATCAGACATTACCCAAGCTCCCGGAGTAATATAACTTTCGACGGCATGAGTCAATGCATCCATTCCCGTTGCTGCAGTCAGTCCCTTAGGCATAGAATACATCAGCTCCGGATCAACAATCGCTACCGAAGGGATATCATTCGGATCGACACACACCATTTTCTTCTTTGCTTCTTCATCTATAATCACATAATTAATGGTGACTTCAGCAGCGGTACCAGCTGTTGTAGGAAGAGCAAACGTAGGTACTGCTTTCTTTTTTGTAGCAGCTACACCTTCCAACGAACGAACATCCGCAAACTCCGGATTATTCACGACTATGCCAATTCCTTTAGCCGTATCAATGGAAGAACCGCCACCTAAGGCTACAATAAAATCAGCTCCTGAATTTTTGAATGCAGCAACGCCATTCTGAACATTAGCAATCGTCGGATTTGCTTTCACATCACTGTAAGTTTCATACGGAATGTGATTTGCTTCAAACACTTCAATAACCTTATCCGCTACATGAAACCGAATTAAATCTTTATCCGTCACAAAAAAAGCTTTCTTAAAACCTCTTCTTTTTACTTCTTCTGCTATAAAGGTCCGACATCCTGCTCCAAAATAGGAAGTCTCATTCAATATCATTCTATACATATCATCTATATTTTAATTTGACAACCGATAAACTAAATCTATTATTTAATATTTCAAGATTATACATTTCTACAAATATAGTTCAATAATTACACCATCTTGATTACAAAAATGACCTAATTGTTCTCAAAATTGATATTTTTCTCCAGGAATTTTCGAATCACAGCATCATGTAGATAATCAACCAGATAGAAAGATTGTGAAAGATCTTTTTCCAAAGAATTCTGTTAGTCGGCAATCCATTATTGAAAAGAGAATTTAAAGCTAACGAGAATCAGAAATGATACTAACGAGAATCGTTTTTGATCCTCGTTAGTTTTCTCTGAAAACACGCCGGCTTTCCCTTAAGAGCTGCCTACCTTTTTATAAAAAGCTGGCGTGTTTCTAGAAGAAGTTCGGTTCGTTTTCAATCCAATACTTGAATGATATGTACGGGACCTAATAAACCAGACTCCAACAAAGGTGTATCCTTTGTGTAATGCGGATATGTGGTAAACGTATAGCGGTCACTGGGGCGCTTCTCTCCTTTCAACAGCCATTCCGGCCATTGACCATTGACAATTCCGTCATTTACCTTTTGTTCATCTCCGATTAACCGATTTCCCCATAAATTGGTTACCTCTATTTTCAGTTCATTCTTTCCTTGCTTTAAGACACCTGAAACATCAACCTGCCACGGAGAAGTCCATATTGTTCCTAAATCCTGTCCGTTTAACCAGACCTTGGCTATATTTTTCACAAGGCCTAAATCCAGGAACAAGGAACCCGACAAGGTCTCTTTATAATCAAACTGCTTTGTATAGACAGCTGTTCCCGAATAATACTTAATTCCCGGTTCTGTATGTTTTGACCAATCCTGCAAAGTCGGAAATTCCACTTCTGCTGGTCCGCCCCACTTCGGATCAAACGAAACGTTCCAAGGTCCTTGTAATGACATCAATACTCTCTTCCCTTTGATGTTTGTTGAAGCAGCCGAAGCAGACTGTCGATCTCCGGAAAAGAAAACGAAATAGCTCTGATAAGGAGCAAATGCCAACTCGAGCGAAGTCTGTTTTCCGTTATCTGTTGAAACCGAAATCAGGGAAGTCTTTCCGGTTACAGGATCCCATAAATAAGGTTGCTTACCGGAAGCACGGAAATGAGCATTTACCGACATTTCCTTATCCACCCGGTTGGAAACAAAGAAATAATCCACATTATCCACCTGTTTATGAATATACCGAACCGTTCCCTGATCAGACAGAAAGTCAACCGGTACGTGCATTTCGCGCAACACCTTTGACGTCAAATCAAAACCAGGATACAAATTGTCCAAATGGTTCTGGATATCTGTTCCCCAAGCGATACGACCTTTACCATAAGTATGGAACTTCAATCCTTCTGGCAGTTGGCTTCCACCCCAAAGGTTTTCTACAGCCTGCTGTAATTTCCGATCAGAATCTGGATAATCAGTTAACCCTGGAGTCTGTACAGGAGGAAGACCAATCACAACAGCTCCATCTTTCACCAGCGATTCTATCTTCTTCAGCAAATCCAACGTCATCGTCTTAAAGGCAGGCAATACCAGCAGACGATATTCCATACCCGAAGGAAACTTTATTTTCCCATCTTCCACGAAAGCCGTATGAAGCAGACTTGGCGGACAAGCATCAAAATTATATTCCCGTTTATCCACCATATAATCTCCTGTCAAAGCAGATTTCGGTGCACGGAAAACAAAAGGAGCCTCTTCGGGGGCCAGATAGAGAATATCAGCTACCGTCTGACCTTTCTGCAGCAGATACTGACAACGCGCCACATAAGTATGATAAGCATCCACGTACGGCCACCATGTCTGATTACGGTCCCAATGGACTCCATACGGTCCCATGGTCATTCCCGGACGTAAACTATCCGGTAACGCCTGATGTTGAAAGGTATGATAAGTCAACCGATTAATACCTGCCGCAAAAGCCCAGTCTGTTTGGTTCTTCATAGAAGCCGGATGCTGACGCCAACCGTCGCCTGCTGCCGTAAAAGCCTCCGAAGGAACCACACGTTGTCCTTTGATATTGGCCAGCGAACTTCCTTCAATAGCACTAAACGAAGTATTATAACCGCCTGGACTCCAAAACTCACACATCGGAATATCAGCAGAAGCGCCCAACTCCAAATCCTGCATCGGATTCATATCATACGGCTCTATGGAAAGTTGCATACCATGCTGACGAACATAAGCTTTGACAAACAAAGAATGATTCTCCAGCATTAATTCCTGCATTGTCTGACGCAGATCCCACAAGAAACGCTCACTGATATTTTTATCTCCTACAACCAGTCCCGCATAAACCGGGAAATAAGGTTGCGGATCATATCCCCTACGTTTCTTGAATTCTTCTCTTAGCCGCGGACTCCAATTCTGAGCCCCCATTTCCCAACTATCCATGTGCAGGATCTTAAGGCCTCCAGCTAAGGTGGTATCTCTTTCACCCAACAAATCAAACAATGATCCTGTAAATGTACGCAAATGTGCCATCAAAGCTGTCGTATCTGTCTTATCACACTCAAAACCAACGCCGGGAAGAGGTGCCGGACGAGTAACAGCTCCATTATTACGTATGCCAAAACGCATAATCATCCATTCACCGGAAGGAACATTCCACGTAACAGAGCCATCCTTCAATGAAGAGGTCAAGTCTATAACCTGATCGACAGCAATCGCATCTCCCGGTTCCAACGGTTTATCTTGTTCTTCTCGTGGAATAAATTGTTTCACCCCCGGAGCAGAACTGTATGGAGCCCGATAATACAGTGCCTTTTCTTCGATATCCTTCATGGAAACCTTCCCATTTGTTGCCGGAAAAGCCAAGACAGCTACATCTTCATAATAATCCAGCCATTTCTCCTTTAATTCCGGAGTAAACGCTCCCTCTCCGAAATAAGGGGGCTTCGGTGAAGGTTTCTCTAAAGGAATCGTCTGCTTACTGCCTCCGGTTACCCTTGTAACGGAAGAAACCAGATGCCGCATTGACTCTTCGCCTTTCACCCAAGGACCACCGCTACCGGTCCAACCCGGACCGATTCCAAGAATCATACTAATTCCTAATCGTTCACATTCCTTGACCGCATGTTTAAAACAGTCTTTCCATTCAGTACTTAAGAAATCAACATGCCCACGAGGTATGCCAACATTGACTTCCAGGAAAACGACAGATCCGATTCCTACCCGCTTCATGGATTCCAGATCCTTAGTCATCCCTTCTTTGGATAGATTACCATCCATAAAATACCAATAAACACCAGGCCGGGCCGATTCGGGAGGAGAGACAAACAAACGTTTCATATCTTTCAGCTCCTCTGCACTTACCCAATGATTCATACCAGACAGGAACAAACTGGTAGCAAGTAAGGTATATTTTAATAACTTCATACGCGCCAATTTTATGTTATTATTTTACTTCCACACAAGGAATACTCAACAGACTTGCCAGTTTTTTGATCTTACCGGCTACATGTCCGATTCCGATCGCACAATGATGAGAAGGACCAGCCTTACTCCAATTGTCTATAAACGAACGAACACCACAAGCAAAGCGATAACGACTGTTGGTGTTTCCTATCTGTAACACAGGACCAGGAACGGATTCTCCTTCTGCAACCAACAGGAACAATCCGTCTTTCCCCTCACAAACCGACAATAAAGTAACATCACCATGACGAACCGTCATCTGAATAGACAAACCTTTTCCCGGCTTTCCATGATAAACAGGAAGAGGAACCAACTTAACCCGTCCTTCCGCCATGGTGAAATGAGCCGGTCCGTCATGTCCCAACAAAACAACATCATCCTTAAAATCCAAGGCATATAACTCGGAGAACGAACCTCCGGCATTTAATAGAGACATGATCTTCATGGCTTGTACGTTCTTTACTTCGCATTCGCCTGCTACCGGGATGCCGCGTCCTGTAAGTAGGGTATTGCCGGCTATTACGGAAGTCACGATATTTTCATAATCGTTTCCTTTCCAACCTTCGTAGTAGTAGGCCATTGAACTGAGGTTGTGGGCTTCGGCCAGTTTATCGAGTGCGACAGAGGTGCGGGCAGCACGATCCAATTCGTATTCTTCACAATGCGGGTCGACTTCAAACTTCATGGAAAATTCCAGACGTTTTGCTGTTCGTTCGTCTTCCGTTACAGCATCCCGGTAAGCTTTGAGTTCGCACATTTCGAGAAGCTCTATGTGAGTGCCGAAAGTGAAGGATTGCCGGGTAATGTCGGTGTAAACGTCCAGCATACCGCAATAATAGTGTCCGAGAATACCCATCCGGTTGTTACGCATCCCTTGTACGGCCCTTACCGCATCGATCCAGTTTTCGATTTCGTTCCATACGTATGGTTCTTCGAGGTAACCGGTCAGGA
>OHQQ01000334.1_pt1 | contig 35407 bp, 26 predicted proteins | sample 1578211 | NCBI WGS metagenome assembly OHQQ01 (sample SAMEA3879539, study PRJEB24766) | human gut metagenome | biome: human-associated habitat; feature: feces | place: USA | collected 1985/1987
AAAGCCCACAAAGCGTTCTTATAGGGATAGAGAATTTGCTCTATTTTTATAAAAAACAGACTTTTTCTACAAACTCGGCTATTGCTTCGTCTTGTGCAAAATCACAAATCCAACCTCAAAACTTGGTTGTTTTTAACTAAAAATCAAACTCATCTATTTACTTTTTTGTGGATATGGTGTATAATAAAAATCAGTTTAAGATTAAAATGGCAACGGAAGGTGTATATTATGGCAGCTTACAGTGCAAATGATACCGGCATACTGCTTGAAAGCGGTACTAACGAGCTGGAGCTTTTAGAATTTAATGTATGCGGAAATTCCTATGGCATAAACATTGCCAAGGTCCGTGAAATAATGATGGAACAGGAGCTTGTCCCGATGCCTCAGGCACCCGATGAGATAGAGGGCGTATTTATGCCCCGTGACAAGCTGATTACCGTTATCGACTTACATAAGGTGTTAGGCACCGAAAAGCCTGAGAACGCAAGAGGATTATTCATAATCTGCGAGTTCAACGGAATGGATGTAGGCTTTCACGTTACGGCAGTGCAGGGCATACAGCGTATAGGCTGGACAGCTATCGAAAAGCCCCCTCAGGTTTCGGGCGATTCGACTACCGGCATAGCTACTGGTATAGCAAAGGTCGACGGAAAGATTCTTGTTATCCTTGACTTTGAGAAGATAGTAAGCGATATAAACAAGGCGGCAGGACTTGATCTCAAGGGTGCCGAAAATACAAAGGCTACGGCAGTGACAGCTGAAAAGCATATCGTAATAGTCGAGGATTCGCAGTTCCTCAACAAGATGATAGTAAACAGCCTCTCGGATATAGGCTTTAAGGAGATCCGCTCTTTCCCCAACGGAAAAGAGGCGTGGGACTACATATCTCAGTTTTCGGGCTACAACGGCGATGTTACAAATTGCGTAGCCGCAGTTATAACCGATATTGAGATGCCCCAGATGGACGGACACCACCTTACAAAGCTCATAAAATCCGACCCCACACTTAAAAAGATACCCGTTTTCCTGTTCTCCTCGCTCATAAACGAGCAGATGTATCAGAAGGGACTTTCCGTAGGTGCGGACGAACAGTTCTCAAAGCCTCAGATAGGTATGCTTATCGAGCGGCTTATTCAGATACTGAGCTGATAATTTTTTGCTTATTCGCTGTTTGCCTTTTTGCTACCGGCAACAGTTGAATATCTGATTTTCATTTTTATTCCTTACTTAAGTTTGTTTCGTTTTATTTGAATTTTACCGGCAGAAGTAACATTCTGCCGTCATTTTTTTGTTCTGCGGCTTTATATGCTTGAAGTTAAGACGGATATGTGATAATATATATTAATAAGATTACGATTGCAGAGAAAGGAATGACGCTTTTGAGGATAGTATCTCTGTCCGACGATGAAACAGCCGATTCAAAGCTGTTTTCCGAGCACGGAATATGCCTTTATATCGAACACGGCAGGAGCATAATTCTTTTCGGCACGGGAGCATCTGCTCTGTATCTCAGCAACGCAGAGCGTCTTGGTATACCTGCGGATAAGGCGGATACGCTTATAATCCCCGTAAACACCGATGATTGCACGGGCGGCGTTGAAACAGCGGTGCGAAAGAACAGAAATATACGCATTTTTATAAGAGAGGACGAAGCGGCCGATTGTGCCGTGAAGGAAAAACTGCTCAGAGTACGAAGCGGACTTCCTCAATCGTTCTACAGAAGCGACAGATACAACACGTTCCGTTTTGAACGCTTCACAGAGGTATGCAAGGACTTCTATCTTGTCGCCGCAGAAAAGAAGGATAAGGCCGCCGAAGCCGACAGGCATTTTTATATAAGGAAAAAGGGCTTTTATGTGCCGGACGATTTTTCGGGAGAATGCTTTGCCGTATGTTTCCCCGGCAGAAGACGTGACGGCTTTGTGCTGATAACAGGCGGTGCGTATACGGGCATCGCAGGTATGATAAATACGGCGAAAAGGCTGTGGGACGCTCCGGTTTTGTCTGTAGTCGGCTGCTTTGCCTATACAAACAGGCTCGGAAAACAGACCGTACAGCAAAGTCACATAGCAAAGTCGGCAGATGAGCTGTCAGGGCTTCGCACAGGCAGTATATACACCTGCCATAACACAGGAAGAAAAGGCTATGAAACAATGAAGGATATACTCGGTGACAGGTTGCAGTACCTGCGTGCCGGAGAGGAGTTGAATTTTTAATGAACGTACTGGTAGTCGGTTGCGGTAAGGTAGGTTCACGTCTTGCAAACACGCTGTGCGATGAGGGCATAGACGTTTCGGTAATAGCAAGGACGGCGGCGGAAGCGGATAAAATGCTTGAGCCTGATTTCAAGGGCAGTCTTTTATGCGGAGTGCCGATAGATCAGGATAATCTCAAAAAGGCGGGCATTGAAAGCTGTGATGTCGTATGCGCCGTTACGGACGATGACAACACCAACATAATGGTGTCACAGCTTGCAAAGGAGGTTTACGGAGTAAAGAAGGTTGTCAGCCGTATCCTTGACCCCGAAAGAGGAGATATATTCGCCCATTTCGGACTTGAAACGGTCTGCCCGACAAAGCTCACAGTTGAAGCGATATGCTCTGCGATAAAGCCTATGCTGGAAGAAAAATACGTCAGCTTCGGCTCGCATATGGTGCGTTTCACCACAATGGAGATACCTAAGGAATTTATCGGCATGACCCCCGTTGACATAGAATATGAGGAGAACGAAACGCTGTATGCGATAATCAGGGCAGACAGCACGATGGAGATAGTGAATAATTATAACGTTGTTATGAGAGAGGGCGACAAGCTGATATTCTCAAAAGCCATCTGACATAAACAACAGAAAGGATCTGTAAAATGCACTCGCTAATAATAGGCGGCGGAAAGATAGGCTACTATCTGACCAAAGTTCTTATTGAAAAGGGATACGATGTATCCGTTGTTGAAAAGGAAAAGGACGCCTGCCAGAAGTTTGCAAACGACCTTAACATAACCGTAATAAAGGGTGACGGCACAAGCGTTTCCGTGCTTGAACAGGCGGGAGTTGCCGATGCCGACAGCGTTATTGCCGTGACAGGACGTGACGAGGACAACCTTGTTGCCTGCCAGCTTGCAAAAAGGCTCTATCAGGTAAAAAAGACCATAGCAAAGGTAAACAACCCCAAAAACGTTGAGGCGCTGAAGAAGCTTGGCGTAGATATAGTTGTAAGCTCTACCGATAACATTACAGGTCAGCTTGAGCGTGAGATAGACAGTGGCAAGATAAAGGAGCTTCTTCCTCTCGGCGCAGGAAATGCAGGCGTTTTCGAGATAGTTCTTGATAACAGCTTCACGCTTCAGAACGTTCCGCTTATGGAAATGGAAATACCGCTGACGCTCAATATTATTTCTATTATCCGCAATGAAACCGAGCTGATAATCCCAAGAGGTCATACCACGCTTGAGATAGGCGACAAGCTGATGATATTATCCAAAATCAAGGACAAGAACGACATTTTCAAAGCACTTAAGATAAAAGCGTGACGTGTATGTAACACGCATTTTGTCAATTATCAGTAAATAAATCCTCAATAGGAAAAGTTTTATTGTGAAACTGCATAAAATCGGCAAGCGGTTTTAGTGCAATTTCACCTTATTATTTACAAAATATTTTATTCAGCCTTGAATAAGGATAACGTATGTTGTATAATTAGACTGTAAGAAAATCGGATCGGAAGAAAGGGAAAAATTTATATGACTTCACCGTTTACAGAAAATGAAATAACCCGTAAGCTGACGGAGGTGCTGGAGTACGACTTCAGAGTATCCCCCGCAGAAGCAAATCACACCCAGATTTACAAGGCTTTATCAAAGATAGTAGTAAACTACCTTAAGGAAAAGCGCTCAATGTTCATGACCGACTGCAACTCAAAGGGCAGAAAGCAGGTCTATTATCTTTCAATGGAATTCCTTATGGGACGTTCGTTAAAGACAAATCTCTACAACCTCGGTATGCAGGACGAAGTGGCAAAGGCACTCAAGAAGCTTGATGTAAAGATTGAACATATCTATGAGGAAGAACCCGATGCGGGACTCGGTAACGGCGGTCTTGGCAGACTTGCCGCCTGCTACCTTGACGGACTTGCAACCTGCGCATTCCCCGCAACAGGCTACTCTATCCTCTACGAATACGGTATCTTCAAGCAGAAAATCATAGACGGCTGGCAGACAGAGCTTCCCGATGACTGGCTGCCCGGCGGCAGAGCGTGGCTCGTACCCGTACCCGATCAGGCTATAGAGGTTCATTTTGACGGCGAGATTTACGAGAAGTGGGAGCAGAACTACCACAGCGTAAATCACGTTAACTATAAGACAGTAAATGCAGTACCCTATGATATGTATGTATCCGGCTATGACAGCAAGGGCGTTTCAAAGCTCCGTCTTTGGAGTGCCGAGAGTATGTCGTTTGATATGAATATGTTCAATCAGGGCGACTATGCAAAGGCTATCGGTGCAAATAATATCGCACACTCACTGACAAAGGTACTTTACCCCAACGATAATCATCTTGAGGGTAAGGCTCTGCGTCTGCGTCAGCAGTATTTTATGAGCGCCGCTTCCGTAGGCGATATTGTAATGCGTCATATGAACGTTTACGGTACTCTTGAAAACCTTCACGAAAAGGTAGCTATCCATATAAACGATACCCACCCCACACTCGCTATCCCCGAGCTTATGAGAATACTGCTCGATGACTGCGGTTATGACTGGGATAAGGCGTGGAACATCATCACAAATACATTCGATTATACAAACCATACGGTTATGGCAGAAGCGCTTGAAACGTGGGATGTCGATCTTATGCAGAGAATACTCCCCAGAATCTACGCTATCATAGTTGAAATAAACAACCGTTATTGCGCTCATCTTATGGAAGTGACCGGCGGCGACAGCGAGAAGGTAACAAGAATGTCCATCATTCTTGACAACCGTGTAAAGATGGCTAACCTCTGCTGTGCGGCAAGCAGTTCTGTAAACGGCGTTTCTAAGCTTCACTCCGAAATCATCAAGGACAGCGTATTCCACGACCAGTACACTGTTAATCCCGATGCCTTCAAGAACGTTACAAACGGTATCGCATACCGCCGTTGGTTACTCGCAAGCAATCAGGGACTTACAAACCTCCTTACCGAGTGCATAGGCGACGGCTTCAAGAAGGATGCGTCAAAGCTCGCAGATTTCAAGAAGTTTGCAACGGATAAGTCGGTTCTTGATAAATTAGCCGCTGTGAAGCTGGCTAACAAGCAGGCTTTCGCAAAGTATGTATACAACACCACAGGCACTAAGCTCAACTGCAACGGTATTTTCGATGTACAGGTAAAGCGTCTGCACGAATACAAGCGTCAGCAGTTAAATGCAATGAACATTATCGCAGACTACATTTATCTGCTCAACAATCCCGATGCGGACTTTGTACCCAAGACCTATATCTTCGCTTCAAAGGCGGCGCCCGGCTATTATATGGCTAAGCAGATAATCAAGATGATCTGGTGCATAGGCGAAGAGCTTAAGAAGAACCCCAAGCTGAATGAAAAGCTCGCTGTTGTATTCCTTGAAGATTACAAGGTAACACTGTCAGAGATTCTTATGCCCGCAAGTGAAATTTCAGAGCAGATTTCTCTCGCAGGAACAGAGGCTTCCGGTACAGGTAATATGAAGCTGATGCTCAACGGCGCTCTTACAATGGGTACCTATGACGGCGCAAACGTTGAGATACACGAAGCGGTAGGCGATGACAACATCTTCATCTTCGGTATGTCAACTCCCGAAGTAAATCAGCTCAAGGCCGAGGGATATAACCCCGAAAAGATATACAACTCACACGCAGTTATCAAGAGTGTTCTCGAAAAGATGTACAAGGGTATAAACGGTGCAACATTCGAGGAAGTAGCAAATTCACTGCGTCACGCAGACAGATATATGTGCTTTGCCGATTTCGACAGCTACAGAGGAACACAGGCAAAGGCAAGCGAAACCTATAAGGATAAGTACCTCTGGAACAAGATGTCGCTTATAAATATCGCATCTGCAGGCATATTCTCGGCTGACCGTGCCGTTACAGATTATGCCCGTGACATCTGGAAGTTAATTTAACAGACAGTAGCCCGAGATAATAAAAAAGTCCGTTGCAACCAACGGACTTTCAAACTGTCGATAAACCTCTATCGTTGATAAAAATGGGGTCGCAGGGGCGTAGCCCCCGTACAGGTCGTCAGCCATTTGTGCCACTGCATCGTGCAGTGGCTTTGTGTGGCTGACTGCAAGCGTCCTTGCTTGGACTAGGGGCGGTAGCCCCAGTAATATAGCCCCTTCCCACGGGGAAGGGGTTTGGGGTTAGGGATAGAGAATTTGCTCTATTTTTATAAAAATAGACTTTTTCGACAAACTGAAAGTCCGTTGCAACCAACGGACTTTTTCGGGTATATATAACTACCCTCCGACTTTAATCCGAAAGGAATGTTTTTTAATGGATACTCCGATATTCGACTGCTTCGACTTAAACTATAAAAGCCCGTTCGGAGCAATACGACAGTATCAGCCCAGCACATTCTCCCTGCGTTTCCCGAAGGAATGGAACGTCACCGACCCTACTCTTGTAATGTTCCGTCCCGGCGAAAAGGAGCGCTTCATACCGCTTGACATTACCGATACGACCACCGAATGCAACGTGTTTACCTGTAATTTCAACCCCTTGCATAAAGGTCTGCACCACTATTATTTCTTTTTGATGATAGACGGCAACAGGAGATATGTAAAGCGCAGCGGAGCAAGGCTCGGCGTTCTTGATAACGGAGATCTGTTCCAGCTTACTGTTTTTGACAAGGATATGGCGGCTCCCGACTGGATAAAGGGCGGAATTATGTATCAGATATTCCCCGACAGATTCTGCCGAAGCGGAGAAAAGCACGAAAACGTTCCTACAGACAGAATAATCCACGAAAACTGGGAGGATACCCCGTTCTTCCGTCCGGACGACAGAGGAATTATCCGCAACAATGATTATTTCGCAGGAGATTTCAAAGGCATAGAAAGCAAGCTCCCTTATCTTCAGAGTTTAGGCGTTACCTGCATTTATCTCAACCCTGTTTTCGAGTCGCACGAAAATCACCGTTATTCGACCGCCTGCTATGAGCATATCGATCCTATGCTCGGCACGGACGAGGACTTTGAGCATCTGTGCAAACAGGCTAAAACATACGGTATAGACATTATCCTTGACGGCGTGTTCTCGCATACGGGCGCAGACAGCATCTATTTCAACAAGTTCGGCAGATACGGAGATCACGAGGGCGCATACAGAGATCCCGACAGCAAATATAAAAACTGGTACTGCTTCTCACGCTATCCTTTCGATTATGAATCATGGTGGGGCATTACCACACTTCCCAACGTAAATGAGAACAACCCCGACTACACCGAATATATCTGCGGTGAAAACGGTATATTACAGCGCTGGATAGACAAGGGTGCAAGAGGCTGGCGACTTGATGTTGCCGATGAGCTTCCCGATGAATTCCTTGACAATCTCAACAAGGCGGTAAAAGCCAAGGGCGACGATAAGGTCATCTACGGCGAGGTATGGGAGGATGCGTCCAACAAGGAGAGCTACGGTGTCCGCAGACGTTATCTCATAGGCGGTCAGCTTGACAGCGTTATGAACTATCCTTTCAAGGAGGCTATCATAAATTACTGCAAGTACGGCGATGCAAGAGGCTTTGAGGACGGCGTAATGACGATACTTGAGCATTACCCCAAGCCCAGTGCCGATATGCTGATGAACTTCCTGTCAACTCACGATACCGAGCGTATCTTGACAAGACTTGCCGGTGAGGATGTAGGCTGGCACGACAGAGAATGGCAGGCTGAACGCTACCTTTCGCCCGAGCAGTACGTTTACGGTCTTTCACTGCTTAAATGCGCTATGGTACTGCAATTCTTCCTGCCCGGTGTGCCGTGCATATATTACGGCGATGAAGCAGGTCTTGAGGGCTATAAGGACCCGTTCAACAGACGCTGTTACCCGTGGGGCAAAGAGAATATAGATATGATAGACTTCACAAAACAGCTTGCAGGGATAAGAAAGGCAAGCAAGGCGTTCGCTCAGGGCGAAATGAAGTTTTTAAGCTGTACGCCTGAGGAATGCGTATTTGCAAGAATTGACAAGCTCAACCGTGAGGCAGCCGTTATATTCCTGAACAAGTCGAAATATCCTAAGACGTTTAAGCTCGACGACTATATGAAGGACGAATATACCGACCCGAAATTTCTCAGAAAGCCTCACGAGAGCGAAGAAAAGACGATAAAGCTCTCTCCGTTTGATTACGGTGTGCTTGTATGCAGTATATAAATATTTGCTTGTTTTTTTACACACGATAGTGTATAATCTATTTGTAACCACTATGTGACGTCTGCCCTCAGGCAGAACGGAAAGGAAAGAAAAATGGGAAAAGCATTGATAATAGGTGCCGGCGGTGTTGCCGGAGTAGTAGTCCATAAGTGCTGTCAGAACAGCGAGGTTTTCACTGAAATCTGCATTGCCAGCCGTACAAAGTCAAAGTGCGATGCGCTGAAAAAGCAGGTAGAGGAAAAGGGTACAAAGACTAAGGTAACGACCGCACAGGTAGACGCAGACAGCGTTCCTCAGCTTGTTGAGCTTATAAATAAGGAAAAGCCCGACATTGTCATAAACGTTGCGCTTCCTTATCAGGATCTTACAATAATGGACGCCTGCCTTGAAACAAAGACAGACTATGTTGATACTGCAAACTACGAGCATCCCGACACGGCTAAGTTTGAGTATAAGTATCAGTGGGCATACAGAGAAAAGTTTGAAAAGGCGGGCATCACCGCACTTCTCGGAAGCGGATTCGACCCCGGTGTAACCGGTGTATTCTGCGCCTATGCCCAGAAGCATTACTTTGACGAGATTAATTATATTGATATTCTCGACTGCAACGGCGGCGACCACGGTTACCCGTTTGCGACAAACTTCAACCCCGAGATAAATATCCGTGAGGTATCCGCAAAGGGCAGTTATATCGAGGACGGCAAGTGGGTAGAAACCGAGCCTATGGAGATAAAGAGAGAGTACAACTTTGAGCAGGTCGGCAAGAAGGATATGTACCTTCTGCACCACGAGGAGCTTGAATCGCTCGCACTCAATATCAAGGGTATCAAGCGTATCCGTTTCTTTATGACATTCGGACAGAGCTACCTCACACATCTGAAGTGCCTCGAAAATGTAGGTATGACATCTATCAAGCCTATTATGTACGAGGGCAGAGAGATAGTCCCGCTCCAGTTCCTTAAGGCAGTTTTACCCGACCCCGCATCGCTCGGTCCCAGAACAGTCGGCAAGACAAATATCGGCTGTATCTGCATAGGCAAGAAGGATGGCAAGGAAGTACACTACAAGGTTTACAACTGTTGTGATCATCAGGAATGCTACAAGGAGGTCGGCTCGCAGGCTATCAGCTATACGACCGGCGTTCCTGCTATGATAGGAGCAATGATGGTAATGACAGGCAAGTGGAAGAAGCCCGGCGTCTACAACATCGAGGAATTCGATCCCGATCCGTTTATGGACGCACTGAACAAGTGGGGACTTCCGTGGCACGAAACATTCGACCCTGAGCTTGTAGACTGATCCCGTAACCGAATACTATGCCCGTCACGCTTTGCGTGACGGGCTTTCTATTTATTCAGCATATTGCCCGGAAGCGAAACCACCGCCTTTGATTTCGGCACGGCAAGCCCTGTCAGCAGCACGGCATTCTTGATCATTCCCTCCCCGAATCTTTTGCGTATATCCCTGATACAGCCATCTGCCTTTTCCATTTTTTCAAGCCTTATCGTATCGTTGAAAAAGCTGTTCTGTATCACCGCACCGCCGTCCACAAGAGAAAATGCGGTTACCGTAAGCGACCGCACGGGATTTACCCAATCGTAATTGTCGCAGAACAGCCTGTATGCCGTATCCGCAATTATCATCGGCGAGCGTGTCGCTGTCGGAAGCTCCGTCTGCCACTCCCTGTTTCTGAGAATGCTCGACCTTGCGTTCACACAAACCTTAGTCGCATACTTATTTTGAAGCGTCAGCCTTTTCCCTATATCCTGAGCCAGCTCAAGAAGCAACGGCTTTGCGTCTTCGCACCGTGTTATATCCGCCGTGGTCGTCACGCCGTGCCCCACGCTTTTTGCTGGCATCGAAAAATCAGCAGGCATAACCTGCGAGTTATCCGTTCCGTTAGCGTAGCATCTTAGCATATATCCGTTCTTGCCAAACACCTTTGTTATCCACTGAGCGTCGCACTGTGCAAGCTCACCCAGTGTATATATCCCGTAATCGTTCAGCTTTGCGGTAGTCGCTCTGCCCGCACCTATCATATCGCTGAGCGGAAGATTCCATATCTTCTCACGGAACGTTTCTCTCGGTATCACCGTCACCGCATCCGGTTTTTTCATATCGCTTCCGAGCTTTGCAAACACCTTGTTGAACGATACCCCGACCGATATGGTAAGCCCAAGCTCCTTCTTTACGGTACGCCTTATCTCGTCCGCTACCTTTTCTGGTGCGCCGAACAGCCTTCTCGTACCGCTTATATCAAGCCAGCATTCGTCCATTCCGAACGGCTCGATAAGATCCGTATACCGCTCGTATATCTTCCTTGCAAGCCTGCTGTACCTGAGATATTCCTCAAAGTGCGGCGGTACGATAACAAGCCCCCTGCACTTTGATTTTGCCGATGCCACCGTTTCGGCCGTCTTTACTCCCTGCGCCTTTGCAAGCTCGTTTTTCGCAAGCACTATTCCGTGCCGTTCCTCGACAGAGCCGCACACCGCCACAGGATATTTCTTAAGCTCCGGATTCAGCCTGCATTCAACCGACGCAAAGAAATTGTTCATATCGCAGTGAAGTATATCACGTTCCATTTTGTCGCCTCTTATCTGTTTTGCTTGACACGATACGCAATCTATGGTATCATAAATACGCAACTAAATTTCTAATCAAGATTATACGCAATTATCTTGCGTTTGTCAAGAGAAAAATGCAACGTATTTGCATGTTTTTGAATTTTACGGAGGATACGATTATGATTGAACGTTATGATGTCAACGAAGAATGGGCGCACAGCGGTATTATAAAAGCAGGTGATTTTTGCTTTCTCAATTATTGTGTCGGAAATGTCGGCGGCAGTATTGAACAGCAGGTAAACGGCGCATTTGACGAGATGGAAAAGCGTCTTGCGCTTGTCGGACTTACCCTTGAAAACGTCGTGCAGATGGATTGTCTTTTCAGGGATATATGGGATATTCCGGTTATGGAAAAGGTAATAAAGGAACGTTTCGGCGGCAAATACCCTGTCCGTAAATCAATACAGACCGAATTTGCACATATCGGCGGAGAAAACGGACTTAAATTTCAGGCAGACGCAGTAGCATACTGCAAGTAAAAGGAGTAATTATGAAATTCTGTGATAAAGTAAAGAAAGAACGCCGTGAAAAAGGGCTTACACAACAGCAGTTTGCAGATATGCTCGGTGTATCGCTGAGGACTATAACAAACTATGAAAAGGGCGAAAGCTACCCAAAACAGCGTGAAATATACGGAAAAAATGGCTGAGATACTCGGCGTTGACATTAATTATCTGCTTACCGAGAACGAGGAATTCTACATAAGAGCAAACGAAAAGTACGGCGCTACAGGCGCACAGCAGGCGAAAGCGCTGATGGAGGAGGTAACCGGACTTTTCGCAGGCGGAGAGCTTGACCAGGATGATATGGACGAGATGATGAAGGCCATACAGGACGCCTACTGGATAGCAAAAGAGAAGAACAGAAAATATGTGTCAAAGCGGAAAGAGCACGAATGTTAAGCTGTTTTAACGAGGCGGTCAACAAGGCTGATGAGCTGATAGCCCTTTACGGCAGGTGCTCTCCGAAAAGGCTTGCACGGGAGCTTGATATAGAGGTTCTCGAAAGGGATTTTTCTAAGCAGAAAGGCGCATACAAGCTGATACTGAAAAACCCGTTCATCTTTATAAAGCGTGATCTTTGCGACAGTATGAAAAAAATCGTCCTGATGCACGAGATCGGTCACGACAGGCTCCACAGGGATAAGGCCGATGATTGCGGCGGCTTTGCCGAATATGACATATTTGATATGTGCGATCGTTCTATGGAGTATGAGGCAAATCTCTTTGCGGCACAGTTTCTTATATCAGATGAAGAGCTTTACGATTGCATAAATTGCGGCTACGATATTGACAAAACTGCGGCGGCACTCTGCACCGACCGTAATCTTGTTGCGCTCAAGGTCGATATTCTGAAAAAGCAGGGTGTGAAGCTGCGCTCCCAGCTTCACAACAATAAATTTCTTGCAGGTGACTGAGAATGAGGCTTTTATGAACAAATTTTTTACACGCTTCAAGGCAAGCGAACACGGCGGCGAATACCTTATGCGTTTTATTTCTGCGTGGCTGTGTTCGCTCGTTTTGATATTGCTTTTCAGACCGGTAAAAGAGGTATTTAACAAGGAATACGCAGGCGAAGCTCCGTATCTGTTGCTTATCCTATTTTTCGCAGTATTCTACGGCTTACTTACCGTGTTGCGTTTTATTCCAAAGCTCAGAGATATGAAAACCGACTGTGCCGCATTGCTTATATCGACAGCACAGTTTACAGTTGCTTATGCTGTAGTTATGTTCCGTGAAAAAGGTACGAATATTGATTTTTTTCTCGGAGTTGTCCTGTTTATAGCCCTCGCTGTATGGTATACTATAGGAAAGCAAAGGATAAGGCTTCCGAAATTCACAAAGAAATGCTGGATAGCGGTTCTTGCGCTGTCCGCCGTGTTTATGCTTGTGTTCACAGCACTTGCAATGTCACTGCGGTATTACAAGCTATGCACTCCTGCGTTTGACTTCGGCATATTCACGCAGATGTTCGAGAATATGAAGGACGGGCTTGGACCTGTCACAACAGTCGAACGTAATTATGAGCTGTCGCACTTTGCAGTGCATTTTTCTCCTGCGTATTATCTGATGCTGCCGTTCTATATGCTTTTTCCGCATCCGGTAACATTACAGATACTGCAGGGAATATTCGTTACAAGCGGAATTATCCCCGTGTTCCTTATCGCAAGAAAGTACGGCTTTTCGCTTATACATTCCTCGCTTTTTTCAGCGGTATATGCCTTATATCCGGCATTCACAGGCGGCTGCAGCTACGACATTCACGAAAACTGTATGCTTCCTGCGTTCCTGCTGTGGCTGATATGGGCGACAGAACGTGAAAAAACGATACCGATGCTTGTCTTTGTATTACTGACTCTTACCGTAAAGGAAGATGCCGCCGTTTATGTTGCGGTGATCGGACTTTATCTTCTGCTGTCCGACCGCAGTAAAAGGACAAGGACGCTCGGTGCTGTGATTTTCGTAACAGCCTGCATTTATTTCTTTGCAGTCTGCGCTTATCTCAATAACAGCGGGCTGGGGATTATGGAATGGCGGTACAAGGACTATATGTACCGAGGCGGTGCGCTTATCACGTCATTGGTAGTTACGGCGTTTACAAATCCGGGTTACATTCTGTCAAACCTGTTCACAGGCGAAAAGCTGACCTTTACAGTGCAGACGCTCGGCGTACTCGGCGGTATACCGCTTGTAAGCCGAAAGATAGCACGTTACATATTACTGATACCGTTTGTACTGGTAAATCTTATGCCGACCTATTCGTATCAGCACTCGATTTATTTCCAGTACGTTTTCGGCTCGTGCGTTCTTGTTATCTGGCTATTCATAATGAATATGTCGGAGCTGTCATATAACAGGGCGAGATGCTTTACTGTGTTTTCGCTTATTGCCTGTGCGGTTATGTTCGTGTCAACAATGACAGGCTACCTGAGCAATTTTCATGATAAAGACTATGAGGCACACGGTGCAGTCATATCCTATCTAGAACAGCTTCCCGACAACGAAAACGAGAGCATCACAGCGAACACGTTCTTTATCGCTCCGCTGTATAAGCAAAAAGAGCTTTATACGATAAATGACCGTGATGTGCCGACAGACGAATCCGCACCGCTTGCCGATATTGTTTTACTTGACAGGACAAACGTAAAGTTTGAAACCAATTACAATTATTTCACCTCACTCGGAATGAAAGAGGTAACGATAGAGGACGAAAGAGTCGCATGCCTTGTATGCAGACTTGAATTATAAATCTTTTCACGAAAGGACTAAGGAAATATGAAGGAAATAAGATGCCCGAAATGTAATGAGGTCTTTCAGGTGGATGACAGCGGTTATTCACAGATCGTTCAGCAGGTAAGAGATAAGGAATTCGAAAAAGAAGCGGCACGCAGAGCAGAGGAGCTTGAAAAGGCGAAGAACAGCGAGCTTAAAATACTCGAGATGGAGTATGAAAAGAAGCTGGAATCGGCTCTTTCGGAAAAGTCGGACGATATTACGGATAAGGAAAAAAGGATAACCGAGCTTGAAGCAAGGCTTGAAAGCATAGAAAGCGAAAAACAGCTTGCCGTTGCAAATGCAGTCAGAGAGCGTGAAAACAGCTTCAGCGAGGAAAGCCGCAAGGCACAGAAGGCTATCAGCGATAAGGATATAGAAATTGCCGAGCTTACAGCAAAGCTGAAGCAGGCAGATAACGAAAGAGCTTTCGCCGTTGACAAGGCAAACAGTGAAAAGAATGCTGAGCTGAGCGAAAAAGAGAGCCTTATAAAACAGCTTGAATTACAGCTTCAGCAGGCACAGAGCTTACAGCAGGCGGCTATTGACAAGGTAAGCAGTGAAAACGCACTTGCCATTGCAAAAAAGGATAACGAAATAAACGAGCTTAACAGCAAGCTTCAGAGCAAGGATAACGAGGCAGAGCTCAGATGCAGGGCGATAGAAGAAAAGTACGCTATTGAGCTTAAAAACAAGGACGAGCTGATAGAGCAGTACAAGGACTTCAAGGCAAGGCTGTCAACGAAAATGGTGGGCGAAACCCTTGAACAGCATTGCCTGACGCAGTTCAATTCTCTCAGAATGTCGGCATTTCCCAATGCCTATTTTGAAAAGGATAACGATGCAAGGAGCGGCAGCAAGGGCGATTTCATTTTCAGAGAATCGTCAGAGGACGGCATAGAATTCATCTCAATTATGTTCGAGATGAAGAATGAGATGGACACCACCGCCACAAAGCATAAGAACGAGGACTTCTTCAAGGAGCTTGACAAGGACAGAAATGAAAAGGGCTGCGAATATGCCGTTCTCGTTTCAATGCTCGAAGCCGACAACGAGTTCTATAATGCAGGCATTGTAGATGTTTCGTATAAGTACCCCAAGATGTACGTTATCCGTCCGCAGTTCTTTATTCCGCTTATCTCTCTGCTGAGAAACGCCGCAAGAAACAGCCTTGAATATAAGCGTGAGCTTGCTATGGCAAAGGCTCAGCAGGTTGACCTTACTAATTTCGAGAAAAATATAACCGACTTCAAAACGGCGTTTTCAAGAAATTATCAGCTTGCCAGCGATAAGTTCAAGACTGCGATTGATGAGATAGACAAGACTATTATACATTTGCAAAAGACAAAGGACGCACTTCTGTCTTCCGAAAACAATCTCCGTCTTGCAAATAACAAGGCGGAAGAACAGCTTACTATCAAAAAGCTGACAAAGGACGCTCCGAGCATCAAGGAGGAGTTCGCAAGACTTGCAAGCGAACAGACAGCATTGCCCGGCGGCACAGACGAATAATTCAGAATACGGCGGAGCAGACCTTGTATTTGCTCCGCTTTGCTGTTTATATACGGACAACATCATTCTCTGGGCTCTTGCATTTTACCGTAATTATGGTATAATAACCTCAGACTTAAAATCCGCCGAAGCGGATTTTGCCGTGCAGAAGCACGGCTTGCGGCACACCGCACGTCTGAGAACATTTTACCATTCAATCTTTTGTCTGACGACAAAATACGGCGTACCGCCGTGTCGGTTTACACCGACTTGATTTATGTTATACTATAATCATAAATCGCCAAATCACCGAAAAAATCAATCTGCCCTCTGCTCGAAAGGATAAATATGGGATTTCTTATTATTGACGGCAACAGCATATTAAACCGTGCATTCTACGGTATCCGTGTGCTGACAAATTCAAGAGGTGTTGCCACAAATGCCGTAACAGGCTTTATGAACACTCTGCTTATGCTTGAAAAGGATGTAAATCCGGATATGATAGCGGTAGCTTTCGACCTTAAAGCACCGACATTCCGCCATAAGATGTACGATGGCTATAAGGCAAACCGTAAGGGTATGCCGGAAGACCTCGCTCAACAGCTCCCCTATATGAAAAAGATAATCACCGCAATGGGAATAACCATTATCGAAAAAGAGGGCTTTGAAGCCGATGATATAATCGGAACTGTTTCAGCCGCCTGTGCGGATAAGAAGATACCCTGTACAGTGTCAACGGGCGACCGTGACTCGTTCCAGCTTGTAAATGATTATGTTACCGTAAGACTTGCCAAGACAAAAGGCGACATTTACTACACGCCCGATGTTATTATGGAGGAGTACGGCGTGACTCCGAAACAGATGATAGAAGTAAAGGCGCTTATGGGCGATTCGAGCGACAATATTCCGGGCGTTCCCGGCATAGGTGAAAAGACCGCTCTGTCACTTATAAAGGAATTTGCAAGCGTGGACGGAGTTTATGAGAACATCGGCTCAACGCTTATCACAAAGGGTGTACGCACAAAGCTCGAAAACGGCAAGGAAAGCTGTTATATGAGCAGACAGCTTGCCGAAATATGCCTTACCGCACCTATTGATACCGAGCTTTCGCATTATGTTCCGAAAGAACGTGACGATAACGAGCTTGCAAGACTGCTGTCGGAGCTTGAAATGTACAAGATGCTCCAGAAGCTGAAGCTGCACCCGACTTCCGCTCCGGCAGGCTCAAAAGAGGCTTTGGAAGAATCCGCCGCAAAGCAGATACCCGCTATGCCTGCAGGCGATATAGTTCTGACGCAGGAGGGTAACGTATACGCAGGCGCAGTAGGCGCTCCGGTAAAATTGTCCGACGGGGAGCTTAAAGCCTATGCCGACAGCGACAGCACGAAGTACACCTTTGATATTAAGGAAACGCTGACCGTTACCGGATGTGAAAGGCTTAAGAACAACCGTTTTGATACAACGCTTGCGGCTTACCTTGTCGACCCCGATTCAAGCGATTACAGCCTGTCAAGGCTCTGCGCTCAGTACGGAGTTCCGGAAGGAAACAGCATACAGGAAAAGTCGATAACCGTTGCCGCCCTCAACGATATACTTAATTGCAAAATCAGTGAAACAGGCTCTGCGGCGGTTCTTACCGATATAGAGATACCTCTTGCCACTGTGCTTGTAGCTATGGAGCGTGAGGGTGTAAGCATTGACGCAGACGGTATAAAGGCTTTCGGTAAAGAGGTTTGCGAAAAGGCTGAAAAGATCAGCCGTGAGATCTATGAATACGCAGGTTATGAATTCAATATAGGCTCGCCAAAACAGCTCGGAAGCGTGCTTTTTGAAAAACTTGCATTGCCAAGTGCCAAAAAGACAAAAACAGGCTATTCCACAAATGCCGATGTGCTTGAAAGCCTTATGGATAAGCACCCTATAGTTCCTCTGATAACCGAATACCGTGCGCTTACAAAGCTGCAGAACACATACGTTACAGGACTTCTGAAGGTAGTAGGCGAGGACGGCAGGATTCATTCGACCTTCAAGCAGACGGAAACAAGAACAGGAAGAATTTCCAGCGCCGAGCCGAACATTCAGAATATCCCCGTAAGAACGCCGCTCGGCAGGGAGATGAGAAGATTCTTCACCGCAAAGGACGGCTACCTGCTTGTCGATGCCGACTATTCACAGATCGAACTGCGTGTGTTGGCTCATATTTCGGGCGACGAGATAATGAAGAAAGCGTTCCTTGACGGTGTGGATATTCATACCGTTACCGCTTCTCAGGTGTTCAATCAGCCGATAGAGTGGGTAACGCCGGACCTCAGAAGCAAGGCGAAAGCGGTCAACTTCGGCATCGTCTACGGAATAGGCGCATTCTCGCTGTCAAAGGACATCGGTGTTTCAGTGTCGAAAGCAAGCGAATATATCCGCTCCTATCTTTCCAAATATTCCGGTATAGCTCACTATATGGAGCAGACCGTTGCGAAGGCTAAGCGTGACGGCTATGTTGAAACTATGTTCGGCAGAAGGAGATATATCAAAGAGCTTGCCGCAAAGAATAAGAATCTGCAGGCTTTCGGTGAGCGTGTCGCAAAGAACACCCCCATACAGGGTACAGCCGCCGATATAATTAAAATTGCGATGATAAAAGTTTACAACAGACTTGAAAAAAGCGGTCTGGATGCAAGGCTGATACTTCAGGTTCACGATGAACTTATTGTTGAGGCAAAAGAAGATTGCGCAGAAAAGGTTGCCTTACTTTTAAAGGAAGAAATGGAGAATGCCGTAAAGCTCACCGTTCCTATGACGGTAGATGTAAATATTGGCAAAACGTGGTATGATACTCATTGACAATGACTATTTGACAGATAAAGGAAAAATCACGGCTTTAAATCATCATAATTCATCAATCTGTAGCGACATTGCAGTGATTGAAAAAAAGTGTTTTTCGGTGCCGTGGACAGAGCGAAGTATTGAGTCGCAGGTGTTCACAGAAGGCTCGATCAATGCCGTTATTCGTGATGAGAAAGCCGAAAACAAACCGGTAGGCTTTATCTGCGGTCAGAGCGTATCCGATGAATGCGAGCTGTATCGCATTGCAGTGCTGCCGGAGTACAGACATCAGTGCATCGCCACACAATTAATGGAATATTTCATAAATAAATGCAAAAATAACGGTATAAAAAGCATTTTTCTTGAAGTCCGCTGTGATAACGAGCCGGCAAAAAAGCTGTATGAAAAGCACGGCTTTACTGAGGTCGGCAGACGCAGAAACTATTACACAGAGCCGGTTTGCGACGCTTTGATATATAAAGCGGAATTGTAAAACGTCATATTTACGGCAGGGTGGTATTTCTCCGCACCTGCCGTTTTTAAAGCCCTAATAAACCGCATAACAAAGCCATTTATTACACTTCGGCAACAGCAGGAATATCTCGTCCGAAACCGTACTTTCCCGTTCCTGCTGTGTTACTGCGTACATTCTCCGATTGTCACAAACCGCACAACAAAGCCGTTTATGACAGTTCGGCAACAGCAGGAATATCTCGTCCGAAACCGCATTTTCCAGTTTCTGCTGTATTACTGCTTACATTTCCCGATTGCCACAAACCGCATAACAAAGCCAAATGAGGCAAATTTCAACTGTAAACACAAAAACGGCAGACATGATTTCTCATGCCTGCCGTTAATCGTATCAATTGTATATCCCGTCAAACCGCATTGTAAAGCCAAATAATCGCTATACACGGCAACCCGCTTCACACGATTTTCTGTTTTACTCTGTGCCTGACAAATCATACGTCTTAACTGCCACAAACCGCATTGCTATGCGATTTACAGTGTGTTCAGTCCCGCCGTTTAGCTATCGCACGAAACGCACCGGCTATTCCAAAGGCGGAATTTGAAGCGGCTCACAGCCGCAAAAAACGGCAGGCACATTTTATCCGTGCCTGCCGTCTTATTTTTATCAATATCACGCTGTCAAACCGCATTGTAAAGCCAAATAATCGCTATACACGGCAACCCGCTTTACACGATTTTCTGTTTTACTCTGCACCTGACAAAGTATATGCCTTAACCGCCACAAACCGCATTGTTATGCGATTCGCAGTGCGTTCAGCCCCGCCGTTTAGCTATCGCACGAAACGCACCGACTATTCCAAAGGCGGAATTTGAAGCGGCTTACAGTCACCCGATTATTTGCTAATCATCGCTTTGTTTATTCCCGCCGGTAACGGAAGTTGAGCCAAGCTCAATCAGTCAGAACGGCGGAATTGTCAGGTGGCACAGCCACCTTAGATCATGCTTTCCTGCCAGCAGTCAGGCGCTGTAAGACCGAGCATCTTAACGATGGTAGGAGCAACGTTTGCCAGACCGTACTTGGTGGGAACGCCGGGAGCGTACTTTGTGTCGTCCTTGATAGTGTACTTGACTTCCTTATCATAGATGATGAAAGGAACGGGGTTGAGCGAGTGGGCTGTTCTTACCTGAACCTCACCCTTCTTGTTCTTTTCGAGCATCTCGTCTGCGTTGCCGTGATCGGCTGTTACAACGAGTGTAACACCGTACTCATCGCAAACCTTGATAAGTCTTGAAAGGCCGAGGTCAACCGCTTCAACACCGATTATTGTTGAGTCGAGGCTGCCTGTGTGTCCGACCATATCGCCGTTGGGGTAGTTGCAACGGATAAAGTCATACTTCTTGCTCTTTATTACTTCGATAAGATCGTCTGTTATCTCAGCAGACTTCATCCACGGACGCTGATCGAATGAAACGTTGTCGGAAGGAATTTCCTTGTATGTTTCAAGCTCTTCGCTGAACTTATCGCTCTTATTGCCGTTCCAGAAGTAAGTTACATGGCCGTACTTCTGTGTTTCGGATACGGCATATTCGTTAAGACCTGCGGCAACGAGTACCTCTGTGAGAGTGTTTGTAATCTCGGGAGGATTTACAAGGAAGCGTGCGGGGAGCTTTAAGTCGCCGTCATACTGCAGCATACCTGCGAAGCATACGTCGGGCTTTGCGCCTCTGTCAAATGCTGTGAAGTCGTCATCGTCAAATGCCATTGAAAGCTCGATAGCACGGTCGCCTCTGAAGTTAAAGAGGATAACGCTGTCCTTGTCAACTATCTTGCCTACAGGCTCGCCGTTCTCAGCGATTACGAATGCAGGGAGATCCTGGTCGATGATGCCGTCGTTTTCCTTACGGTAGGTTTCAACAGCTTCCATAGCTGATGCAAACTGTCTGCCCTCGCCCTTGACGTGAGTCTTCCAGCCAAGCTCAACCATAGGCCAGTCAGCCTGGTAACGATCCATAGTAACCTTCATACGTCCGCCGCCGCTTGCTATCTTACCGTCAAAAGCGCCGTCCGCATTAAGCTCCTTGAGGAAGCTCTCAAGCTGTTCGATATATATCGGAGCAGAAGTAGCGGGTACATCTCTGCCGTCGAGCAGAATGTGTACTCTTGCCTTCTTGATGCCCTCGTTCTTGGCTTCTGTCAGCATCTTGAACAGGTGCTTGATATTTGAGTGAACGTTACCGTCCGATAAAAGACCGATGAAGTGAAGGGTGCTGTTGTTAGCCTTGCAGTTGTCAACGAGTTCCTTCCAAGCCTCAGACTGATACATCTTTCCGCTTTCGATAGATTCGTTAACAAGCTTTGCGCCCTGTGAGTAAATCTGACCGCAGCCGAGTGCGTTGTGACCTACCTCTGAGTTGCCCATATCGTCATCTGTAGGCAGACCTACAGCGTCACCGTGAGCCTTTAAACGAGTGTTGGGGCATTCTCTTAAAAGTCTGTCAAGAGTAGGAGTGTTGGCGAGTGTAACTGCATCGCCAAGACCTGTCTTTGAAAAGCCTACGCCGTCCATAACAACGAGTAAAACGGGTTTTGCCATTTGTTTAGTCGTCCTTTCGTAAATTATCCGATTTTTTGATTAGCCGTTTACGGCAGCCTTGATGATAGTTGTGAAATCAGCAGCCTTGAGTGAAGCACCGCCGATAAGACCGCCGTCAACGTTTGTCTTTGAGAGCAGTTCTTCAGCGTTCTTTGCGTTCATAGAGCCGCCGTACTGGATTGTGATTGTTTCTGCAACATCTGCGCCGTAGAGCTTAGCGAGTGTAGCACGGATGAAAGCGCAAACCTCTTCAGCCTGATCTGCTGTAGCTGTCTTGCCTGTACCGATAGCCCAAACGGGTTCGTAAGCGATTATGCACTTCTTGAGGTCGTCTGCGGAGATGCCGAAGAAATCGAGCTTAATCTGACGTGCGATAACTTCTTCTGTAATGTTGCATTCACGCTCCCAGAGAAGCTCGCCTACGCATACGATGGGCTTTAAGCCTGCTTCAAGAGCAGCCTTTGTTCTCTTGTTTACTGTTTCGTCTGTTTCAGCAAAATACTGACGGCGCTCGGAGTGACCGAGTACAACATATTCAACACCCATTTCAGCGAGCATATCAGCTGAAATTTCGCCTGTGAAAGCGCCGCTCTTTTCAAAGTGGCAGTTCTCAGCGCCGATCTTTATGTTTGTGCCTGCTGTTACAGCGAGAGCTGTTTCAAGGTTTGTAAAGGGAACGCAGGCTACGACTTCAACGTCCTTTACATCGGCAACCATAGGCTTTAATTTTTCTAAAAGAGCCTTAGCCTCGGGTCTTGTCTTATTCATCTTCCAGTTACCTGCGATAACTGCTTTTCTTACTGTCTTTTTCATGATACAGTGTTCCTTTCGTTTTTTATTATAAATTGCTTATTACACAACAATAAGGGCGGAGAATATCCGCCCTCAGAAATGTCATCAACTTTTTAAATGAAGTTTCATCGGAATATCCCTAACCCCATACCCCTTCCCCTCGGCGAAGGATTGTGTATGCTTGGTTAGCTTTGCGTCATGCAAAGCTCTTTGGCATACACACCCGGCATCCGTGCCGGGCTGAGAGTGGGGGATTCGCCCCTGCGACCCCATTTAAATCAGATGCTTTATGACAATCTGAGGGCAGAATAATCTGCCCTCGTTATTTTTACTTGTCCTGAATGCAAGCGATACCGGGAAGTACCTTACCTTCGAGGTATTCAAGAGAAGCACCGCCGCCTGTTGAGATGTGGCTCATCTTGTCTGCATAACCGAGGTTGATAGCAGCTGTAGCCGAGTCACCGCCGCCGATGATTGTTGTAGCGTCTGCCTCTGCAAGAGCTTCGCAGACAGCAACTGTACCCTTCTTTAATACGGGGTTCTCAAATACACCCATAGGACCGTTCCATACAACTGTCTTAGCTGACTTAGCGGCATCAGCGAACAGAGCCATTGTCTTAGGACCGATGTCAAGACCCATCATATCAGCAGGAATCTTGTCAGCGTCAACAACGCTTACTTCGATCTCAGCGTCGATAGGATCGGGGAATTCCTTTGCAATTGTTGTATCAATGGGGAGAAGGAGCTTCTTGCCGAGCTTTTCAGCCTTTTCAATCATTTCCTTGCAGTAGTCGATCTTCTCGTTGTCAACGAGTGATGTACCTACTTCATAGCCCTTAGCCTTTAAGAATGTGTAAGCCATACCGCCGCCGATGATAAGTGTGTCGCACTTTTCGAGGAGGTTTGATATAACGTTCAGCTTGTCTGCAACCTTAGCACCGCCGAGGATAGCAACGAAAGGTCTTACGGGGTTTTCAACAGCGTTGCCTAAGAACTCGATCTCCTTGTTCATAAGGTAGCCTACTGCTGTTTCCTTAACAAACTTTGTAACGCCTACTGTAGAAGCGTGTGCTCTGTGTGCAGAACCGAAAGCGTCCATTACGAATACATCGTCGTCAACGAGATCTGCAAGCTCCTTAGAGAATGCTTCACCGTTCTTTGTTTCTTCAGCGCCACGGAAACGTGTGTTTTCAAGAACAACTATCTCGCCGTCCTTCATTTCTGCAACTGCCTTCTTTGCATTCTCGCCTACTACCGTATCGTCCTTAGCGAAAACTACCTTTGTATTAACAAGCTCTGCAAGTCTTTCTGCAGCAGCCTTAAGAGAGAACTTGTCCTCGGGACCGTTCTTCGGCTTGCCGAGATGTGAACAAAGAACTATCTTTGCACCGTTCTCAACTAACTTATTGATTGTGGGAAGTGCGGCCTGGATTCTGTTGTCGTTTGTGATCTTGCCGTCCTTCATAGGTACGTTGAAGTCTACACGAACAAGGACTTTTCTGCCCTTTACCTGTAAATCTTCTACATTCTTCTTGTTTAATTTGCTCATGGTAATGATCCTTTCGCTTTTACTTTATTTGTATGAGGCTGTCCTCAAGAAATACAAATTCCACGCATATTTTTATACTTCTGCGCTCATATTTATTTTACCAAAAAAGCGGATAAAATGCAAGTACTTTTTATAAAGAAATCGAATAAAACAGCACGGCGGGAAAGTATTCCCGCCGTGTGTTTGCTTGTAGTAAAAGCCTGTTTTGAAAAATATAGCCTGATCTCAATCCCTAACCCAAACTCCATTCTCCTAGGTGAAGAGCTTTGCCTAAAGCAAGGACGCTTTGATTGCTTGCCAAAAGTTTTGCGCAACACAAAGCCTACAGAGCAAGCAACACTCAATACCCGTTTTAATTTAGTAGATATATAGGTTTTTCGACAGACTTCAGCGCTTTTCCTGAAAAGCAGGACACTGTTTGCTGTATAGATCACTTATTCGTTTGTAATCGGAATTTCTGCTATCAGCTTTGGCACAGGATCTTTTGGGATAATGTCATAATAACGATCGTTATTGAATACATAACCTTTTTCAACGGCATTTGATACCGAGAGATAGTTCTTTCCACAGTACAGACCGGTAAACGTACTGACTCTTCCCTCAGAATCCGTGTTAGCTATGCAATAGTCGCCTGAAGCGTGAACGTTTGCGTTGTTATGTTCCAGATTATATGTGTCTATATCATCAAGATGTACAAAATATATTTCGCAGTTCTTTACAGGCTTTCCGTTGTCATCCTTAAGCACCATGTCGATGTCAATATCGCCATAGTCGGTGGCAATGTATGAAGAGTAAAATCTATCCCCGAGTATGACTTTCGGCTTACTGCTCTTTACAAGATCTTTGCGCACCATTATAGTGCTATAGATATGATTGTTTTCGCCTTGGATATTATCTATGCTTACAAGCAGGATATAATCATTTACTTCTTCTCCGGTGATAATTTTGCCGTCAACGCTTATGCTTGCATAGCTTACCGGAGTCTTTTTCACTTTACATCCCGTAATCCTACGACCGTCAACAGTGTCGATCAGTCGTGCTCCTTGCCATATGTTATCGTCTATATAGGTATCGCCATAATGGATAAGCTCAACCGGTATGTAAGTGTGTTCCTCATATGTGTAGGATTTTTCTGCAAGCGCATACTGCTGTTCGCTGTAATCGGGCAGAGTATCCTCCTCCTGAATACTTTCGTCTACAACCTCAAATTTGTCGGCAGGAAGAGTACCGGTTGTCAGATCGATATTTATAATGCTGTTACTGCTGCTTTCGGTCACGGTGAATACGGCAAATCCGTTGTCGCCTGTAGTGGTCATCATAGGAGCGGCTATAACGTAAATGCCGTAGTCTATGCTGTCAAATGTGTGATCACTGCCATCGGTATTAAAATAGGGTACTTCTGATATTTTGGATTGCTTTATGGTTATGACTTCATCATTTGTAAGGAACGCTTTGTCAACCTTATAATAGTAAAGCATACTTCTGTCAAGATCGGCTGCGTTGCCTGTCATTCTGAGCGTTACATTAGTCGCAGTACCTGTCGGCTCGGGTGCGGGCTCGGCAGTTGTGGTTTCGGGCGCGGCAGTTGTCTGCGGTGCGGTCGTGCTCTCGGTTTTGGGAGCTGTAGATGCTGCGGCAGTCGTTGTTGAAGTTGTTGTGGTAACTGTTGTTGTCACCGTTGTGGCTTCAGGCTTTGATAAGTTGTCACTGTCACCCACCACAGAGGTTATATCAATGGTTTTTGCGTCTGATTCTATTTCGCTTGCCATTCCGCAATTATACATAAAATTATCGGAGTATGCGTTTACGTCCATAAAAATCGTGTTATATATCTCAACAACTATACGAAGTTTTCCGTCAACATATTTCATAGGTATATATTTAAGCTCAAACGTTTTGCTGTCGTTATTGCCCTCTTTTGCGGTAAGCGATAACAGTATCAAAGAATTATGGCTTTCATCGGTATAAACAGCCGCACAATACTGTGTATGCGCTGAGTAGGGTTCTGTTATAGGAAGTTCTTTGCCGATATTTATACCGAAATTCGATTTTATGTTATTTTTATCCGCCGGCTGAATGTAATCGGGGCAGTAATCATAAAAATCTTCCGTGAAATTATCTGAGTAATTTCCTGTATATACCTGTGATACGGTGTTTATAAATTCCTCTGAGGTGTCAAAACCGAAATACGCTTTGTCGGCATAATAAAAACGTTCATTTTCATAATAGCCCGTGCCGACAAAGCAGTTGGCACTGTTGTTTTTGAAGCTTTCAATTTCCTGTACACTCATATCCGAGGATATGCCTACCGCCGCATTGCTGTCGGGAAGAACGATATATTTGTTTGTGATGTCAATTGCATTATCGAACAGGTCAAGCATTTCACTCTGAACCTGCTTATCAGTGCAGAAAAGGCTGTCAAAATCATCAGCCGCATTGATTTGAGCAGTATCTATGGTGGGTGTATTATCTATCCGGTGATAAGTTATTTTTCCGAGCTGTGCCCAGAATGTCTTGTTGTCAACGAAAGTCATTCCGCTCTTTTCGGAATGTACCTTTGTGTTTTCCGAGGGTGTGATAATACTGTCGGCAGTGCTGTTGCCGCCAATTGATACGTTTATAGGTCCGCCCTGATTATTTATTACCGCAAAATGTATTCCGACACCTGCCGTGCCTGCGGCGACAACTACTGCGGCGGCCGCTGCGGCATAACGTTTTATCTGCGGTATGAAGCTGCGTTTCTTGTCGCTTTGCAACAGCCTGTCAAGGCCGTTTTTCTTCTGCTCGTCTGTAGCGTTTACTTCATCGAATGCCTGTTTAATTGTCATTTTATTCAACGCTCCTTTCATCACTGAGGACATTTCTCAGCCGCTCCCTCGCTTTCTGCAATCTTGTGCGGACCGCAGAAGAGCTTATGTGCAACATCTGTCCTATTTCTTCGCTCGAGTATCCGTCATAATAAAACAGATACACGGGTATTTTCAGCTTGTCGGGCAGTTTTGAAAGCTCGCTGAGAAGCTCCTTTGCTTCATTGCTTATATTGCTGTCGGGAATATTGTCGTTGAGCGGCTCGTTTTTTCTGCACGCCGCCTTGAGCATATTCTTGCAGATATTTGAAGCAACACGGATGAGCCATGCTTTTTCGTGGTTTTCGCTTTCAAACTGTTTTCTTGTTTCGATTGCTTTCAGAAAAGCGTTATGTACAGCGTCTTCTGTATCCTGTATATTTTTCATATACATATAGCACACCCTGTAGAGAGTGTCGAAATTGCGTTCATAAAGCTCTCTTATGCTCTCGGAAGAATAATCTGACGTCATAAATCGTTCCCCCTGAGTTTTTCTCTTTGAATGTAATACAACTGACAGATGTGTTTTGTCTGTCGGAGAATAAAAAAATGCGGTTGAAAGTTCAACCGCAAAACAAGGACGGGGAAACCCGTCCTTTCAGCTTGTAGAAAAAGTCCATTTTTATAAAAATGGAGCAAATTCTCTATCCCTAACCCCAAACCCCTTCCCCGTGGGAAGGGGCTATATTACTGGGGCTACCGCCCCTAGTCCAAGCAAGGACGCTTGCAGTCAGCCACACAAAGCCACTGCACGATGCAGTGGCACAAATGGCTGACGACCTGTACGGGGGCTTCGCCCCTGCGACCCCTTTTTCAAAAAAAATATAGGTTTTTCGACAGACTGCAAGGACGGGGAAAACCCGTCCTTTATATCATCTTTCTTCTCTGAAGTACGCTTCACCGAGCGCCTTAGGAGGCTGATTCTCTTTCTTCTTTCTCATTGCTATGAAAATCAGCACTATAATGGTGGCGATGTAAGGGAGCATTGTTAAAAACTGCGAGGGTATCTGTATCTCCCAGCCCTGCATCTTATAGTTAAGACCTCTCAGCATACCGAAAAGGTAGGCGGCGAATATCGCCTTGAGCGGATTCCATGTACTGAATATGATGAGAGCAACGGCTATCCAGCCTGCGCCTGCCGTAACGTTATCCTGCCAGGTTGTCAGGAATGCGGTTGACAGATAAGCGCCGCCGAGTCCGCAAAGGAAACCGCCGAGCAGAATATTTATATACTTATGGAGCGTAACATTTATGCCCGAAGCGTCGGCCGCACCGGGATTTTCGCCTATCGCTCTTACATAAAGTCCGAGCTTTGTCTTGTTGAGGTAGAAATACGCAAGCACGGCTATGACAAGTCCGAGCCATACATATATATCCTGCGAGAAAACAGCCTCTCCGAGTATCGGGATATTGCTGAAAACAGGTATTTCTACAGGGCGGAATGCCGAGCTTACCGACTGGGGTATCTGTTCGCTTGATACCCAGCCGCCTATAAGACCGGAAACGCCCGTGCCGAATATGGTCAGCACAAGACCGGTAACGACCTGGTTTCCTCTGAGCGTGACGGTTATAAAGGCATATATAAGCGCACCTGCCGCACCTGCAGCACCTGCCGCCAGCATGGCGAGCAGAGGATTTCCCGTAGTGCACGCAACTGTGAAGCCGAGCGACGCACCCATAAGCATCATACCCTCGACACCGAGGTTCATATGACCTACCTTTTCACAAAGTATACCGCCGACAATGGCAAACAGTATCGGAGTACCCGTCTGAATAGCGGTCTGTAAAAACAGACCTATCTGATGAAGAATATCCATTATTCAGCCTCCTTTACTGCGGTATGCTTGCGAAACGATATTTTATAGTTTATAAAGAACTCGCACGCAAGAACGAAGAATATGATAACGCCCTGCATTATTTCTGTAATGGACGAGGGTATTTTCATTACCTGAAGCGAGCTTCCGCTCTGGAGAAGTATCGAGAACATAAACGACGCAACCACGATAACGGGCGGCTTCAGCTTTGCAAGCCAGGCGGTGATTACCGCCGTAAAGCCAAGACCTGCCGACATCGAATCGGTTATCGACTTCTCAACGGCGCTCGACTGCATAAAGCCTGCCATTCCGCAAAGACCGCCGGAGATAAGAACTGCAATCACCAGTATTTTAACCGTATTCATACCGGCATATTTTGCGGTGGTTTCGCTTTCGCCGATAACGTCTATCTGATAGCCGAGCTTTGTGTAGCGGAGCAGTATCGTCATAATAATTACGAGTACCAGCATTATTATCCAGCCTGCGTGAATGCCGAATACATCGGGAAGTACCGCATTTTCCGAGAAGTTAGGCACCTTTGCCGCACCGAGTGCCGCAGGGTCTTTCCACGGACCGTATTGAAGGTAGCTTATAAAGGCTATCGCTATATAGTTCATCATCAGCGTTACAAGCGTTTCGCTCGCACCGAACTTAGCTTTGATAACCGCAGGAATAAGCGCCCATAAGCCGCCGCAGACAAAGCCTGCAACGCACATAAGCGGTAAAAGGAGTATAGGCGGCAGATCGGGACACATAAAAGCCATTGATGCCGCACCGAATGCGCCCATATAGAACTGACCCTCAGCGCCGATATTCCAGAACTTCATTCTGAACGCTATTGCTATGCCGAGCGAAAGAGTGGTAAGCATTATCGTTTTGTTCATAACGTCCTTGAAACGCTTGAACGGGGTCTGTATTATTTTGCCGAAAACCTTGAAAGGATCATAGCCCATTATGGCAAGAACAATGCCGATAAATATCAGCGACAGCACGATAGCGCCTATTCTTATAAGAACGTCAACGAGCTTTGATGTGCCTTTCTGCCGCTTTGAAATCTGTATCATGCTCATACGGCTTTCTCCTCTCCCTTGTTGATATGGTCGCCCACCATCATAAGACCTATGTCTTCCTTAGTGACGGTAGTGGGGTCTACTATGTCGATTATCTCACCGTCGTGTATTACCATAAGTCTGTCGGAAATGCTTTTCAGCACGTCAAGATCCTCGCCTATGAACAGCACGGCAACGCCTTTTTTCTTCTGCTCGTTGAGCATATGATATATATTGTATGACGCACCTATATCAAGACCTCTTACGGGATAAGCGGTTATAAGCACCTTGGGCGAGAGCCATATTTCTCTGCCGAGAAGCACCTTCTGTATATTACCGCCGGACAGCTTCTTTACTGTGTAGTTTACAGACGGGGTGTAAATATCAAAATCGTGTACGATCTGCTCTGCAAGCTTCTTTGCAAACTTGCTGTCTATGAACGGGCCGGGATTATGATTATAGGACTTTAAGATAACGTTGTTTGTTATGCTCATTCCTGCCACAAGACCCATACCGAGTCTGTCCTCGGGAACAAAGCTCATACTGATGCCCTTGCGGATTATCGCTCTGGGATCAAGTCCCTTTATGCTGTCGCCGTCAAACTCAATATCGCCGTCGGTCATTTTGTCAAGGCCTGCGATTATCTCGCAAAGCTCCTTCTGACCGCTTCCTGCTATGCCTGCAACACCGAGTATCTCACCGCCGTATACGTCAAAGTTCACGTTATCAAGCACGTTTACGCCGTCTGTATTTTTCTTCGTGAGATTTTTCACGGAAAGCATCGGCTTTGCGTTATAGTCACAGCACTGCGGACGCTCTATTTCAAGCGTTACCGCCTTGCCGACCATCATCTCGGTAAGCTGTTGGGGGGTGGTTTCGCTCGTCTTTACCGTACCGATACATTCGCCCTTACGCAAAACGGTAACACGGTCGGAAATATCCATAACCTCCGCCATCTTATGAGTGATAATGATTATCGTACAGCCCTGCTCCTTCATCTTTCTGAGAATAGCAAACAGTGCGGTTATCTCCTGCGGGGTAAGCACCGCTGTAGGCTCGTCAAGGATAAGAACGTTTGCACCTCGGTAGAACACCTTCATTATCTCTACAGCCTGCTTTTCGCTGACAGACATATTGTATATCTTCTTGTCGGGGGTAACGTTAAGGCCGTATTTCTCGTTCAGCTTGTTCACATGGTGAGCCATACGCTTTTTCGATGTGACAAAATGCTTTATATGACCCATTACCACGTTTTCTGCGGCGGTCATTACATCGACCAGCTTGAAGTGCTGATGTACCATACCGATGCCCGCCTTTATAGCGTCACCGGGTGAGCCGAAGTGCATCTTTTTACCGTCAATCGAGATAGTACCGCTGTCGGGCGTATATATGCCGCTGAGCATATTTACAAGGGTACTCTTGCCCGAACCGTTTTCGCCGAGCAGGGCAAGTATCTCGCCCTTGTATACGTCAACGGAAATATCCTTGTTTGCGTATACCGAGTCAAACGATTTGGTTATGTGTTCAAGTTTTATATAAGGGTCTGCCATATAACCTCCTTGAAAATAGCGATTTGTCTTTTTAAAACATCGCAGATATTCCGGTGCTTTAAAAAGACAAATCGGGCAGCCGCAATGGACTGCTCGTATTGTCTTTAATAGTCTTAAGATTCTGTGACCTGTCGATTATGCGGGGATAGTACCTGTTACGCCCTTAACAAACCAGTTCATGTTCCAGATTTCTTCATCTGTCATCTTAACGCCGTCTTCAACCTTCTTGTTGCCTTCCTGATCGTAAAGAGGACCTGTGAAGGGTTCGAGTGTGCCGTCAATGATAGCCTTCTGAGCCGCATCTACCTTTTCCTGTGTGCCTTCTGCGCAGAGGTCTGTCAGCTTGTCAAGGTATGTCATGTTAGCGGCAAGACCTTCCCAGTATTTACGGCTTGTCCATGTACCGTCCATAGCCTTCTTTACATCATCTGTGTAGAATGTCTTCCAGTCGAAGCAAGCGGCTGTGAGGTAAGCCTTGGGAGCAGCGTCTGATGTGGGGAAGTTGTAGCCGATGCAGTATGCGCCCTTTTCTTCAGCGGCAACCTGAGGAGCTGTTGTATCCTGGTGCTGAGCGATTATGTCAACACCCTTGTTGAGAAGCTCAAGTGCTGCCTGCTTTTCAACAGTGGGGTCATACCATGTATCTGTGAATACTACTTCTACCTTAGCGTCGGGGTTTACAGACTGTACACCGAGTGTGAATGCGTTGATACCACGGATAACCTCGGGGATACCCTTAGCGGCAACATAACCGATGTAGTTCTTCTTTGTCTTCATACCTGCAACGATACCTGCAAGGTAACGAGCCTGATATACCTTACCGAAGTAGGTTGACATATTTTTTTCTGTCATATAGCCTGAGCAGTGAGCAAACTTTACATCGGGATGATCCTTTGCCATCTGGTATGTACCTTCCATAAAGCCGAATGAGTTTGTGTAGATAAGGTTGCAGCCTTCATCGATAAGTGTCTGGATAGCTTCCTTAGTGTCGGCAACGGTTTCGGGTACGTCCTCAACGTAGAAGGTCTTTACGCCCATAGCCTCAACTGCAAGCCTGCCTGCATCGTGAGCCTGTGTGTAACCGCCGTCGTTGATCTTGCCGATGTAAACAAAGCCTGCTACAACATCGCTCTTGGCTGTGCTGTCGCCTGTGCTCTGTGCGTCGGAAGTCTTGCTTTCATCCGTACCGCTTGTTGCGGCATTGCCGGAGCAGCCTGTGAGTCCTGCTGTAAGTGCGCAGGTTGCCGCCAGTAAAATGGCGATAAGTTTCTTTTTCATGTTTTTCCTCCCTATTAAAACAGTAAAAGATATATTAACGGCACTTTGCCGCTAAATACGGTTATTTACGGCTCAGTGTCTGAAAATACAGCCGCCGTCAACGCTCATCGAGTCAACTATTGCGAGCGATTCTACTCTGATGCCTTTCGAGCGGACAAGATCTCCGCCCTTCTGGAAGCCCTTTTCTATAACGATACCTGCGCCTGCTATACTTGCGCCTGCGCCCTTTACTATGTCGATAAGGCCGAGTAAAGCACAGCCGTTTGCAAGGAAGTCGTCGATTATAAGCACGTTGTCATCGGGCGACAGGAACTTCTTGCTGACTATTACGTTATATGTACGCTTGTGCGTAAAGCTCTCGATAGAGGTCGAATAAACCTCGCCGTCTATGTTTACGCTCTGCGCCTTCTTCGCAAATACGACAGGACATCCGAAATACTGCGCCGTAACGCACGCAATGCCGATGCCCGACGCTTCTATAGTCAGTATCTTGTTTATGCTCTTGTCGGGGAACAGTCTGCGGAATTCCTTGCCGATCTCATTGTAAAGCTCAATATCCATCTGATGATTGAGAAAGCTGTCAACCTTGAGTACGTTGCCCTCTTTTACTATACCGTCCTTGTTTATGCGTTCTTCCAGTAACTGCATTTTACATTTCCTCCGTTTATTTCAGTAATTCACGTCCCATAAGCACGCCCATTACAGACGCCATCATAAGTCCTCTTGTCCAGCCGCTTGAGTCGCCTAAGCAATGCAGTCCCTTTACGTTCGTGTTGAAATGCTCGTCCATCTTTATACGGTTGCTGTAGAATTTAAGCTCGGGTGAATATAAAAGCGTTTCACGGCTTGCGAAACCGGGAACGACCATATCCACAGCCTTTATGAAATTGATAATGTTAGTCATTGTACGGTAAGGCATAGCCGCCGTGATGTCGCCTGCAACCGCATCGGGCAGGGTGGGTCTTACGTTGGAGAAGTTAAGCTCCTTGGGCCATGTACGCTTACCGTCGAGGATATCTCCGTAACGCTGTACAAGAATGTGACCGTTACCGAGCATATTGGTAAGCTCGCCGACCTTCTTCGCATATTCGATAGGCTGGTTGAACGGTACGCTGAAATTGTGCGAGCAAAGTATAGCAAGGTTTGTGTTGTTGCTCTTAAGCTCTTTATATGAGTGACCGTTTACAACAGCTAAATCGTTATCGTAGTTCTCCTGGCTTACAAATCCGCCGGGGTTCTGGCAGAATGTACGCACCTTGTTCTTAAACGGCAGAGGATAGCCGATGAGTTTTGACTCGTAAAGGACGGCGTTTATCTCCTCCATTACCTCGTTTCTGACTTCCACTCTTACGCCGATGTCGACAGTACCCGGTGTATGCTCTACATTATGCGCCTCGCAGGTCTTTTCGAGCCAGTCTGCGCCCTTACGGCCTGTTGCGACTACTATCTCGTCGCCGTATACGGTTTCCTGTTCGCCGCCGTCACGGGCATTTGAAATGATAACACCCTTACATACGCCGTCTTCTATTATAATATCCTCGCAGTTCTTGCCGAACAGCACCTCAACGCCGCTTTCGATAAGATACTTTTCTATCTTGAAATAAAGCTCGTGCGCCATTTCCGTTCCTAAGTGGCGGATAGGACAGTCAACCAGCTTCAAGTTTGCGTTTATGGCTTTCTTTCTTATATCTCTTATCTTGTCGGGGTCGCTTACACCCTCAACGTGCTTATCTGCACCGAATTCAAGATATATCTTGTCTGTGTAGTCGATGGTTTCCTGTGCAAGCTCCTCACCGATAAGCTCGGGGAGCGTTCCGCCGACCTCGCACGACAGCGACAGCTTGCCGTCCGAGAATGCGCCTGCGCCTGAAAAGCCCGTTGTGATATGGCAGTAGGGCTTACAGTTCATACAGTGCTTTGTTTTTGCCTTAGGACAGCTCCTTTTCTCTACCGAAGCGCCCTTTTCGATTATCAGAATTTTTTTGTCTGAGCCGTTTCTGACCATTTCAATTGCGGTAAAGATGCCCGCAGGTCCTGCTCCTACAATTACTACATCGTATTTCAATTACTTTTCTCGCCTTTCCGCTTTGCAACAATAAGGCGTTTTACCGCTCCTTTGCAGAAAAACGCCGAATTTACATTAATATAATTATTTTGACACAATTCGAGCCTAAAGTCAATATCAAACCGACACAAAAATGAACTTTTGTGAATAATTTTTGTATCGCTTCCGGTAAAGCGGAGAATATAGCACAATTTACAGCTAATTTAGCACAATACAGTAAAATAATACAAGATGGGCTTGACAAAAAAACATAATATGCTATTATATAGGTAATAGCAAATGCAATGCTTTAGAATGCCTGCAAATTGAAAGGAGTCCACTTTATGACCAAGATCGGAAAACGTATCATTATCATCGCAATACCTGTGGCAGTATCAGCCGTTTTGCTGTTATCATCTGTCTTTTCTGCGGCAAAATTCAACACCTTCAACTGTTTTTCTTCGTTCCCTGCATTTTTCGGGATTATAAGCGGCTCGGAGAATGTGACAGAGATAGACGGTGGAAAAATTATAATGTGTCCGCCTGCGGATTCTGTTGAAAAGCTGGCAGATTATCTGAAAGGCAAAGGCATTGAGCGTGACCCTGAAAATGATATGGGCGGCAGAATCGGCTTTATCGAAAACGGTGAAAAAATTCAGTTTGCATCCCGTATAAACGGTTATTACGGGTTATTCACAAGGGTGTAAGGCGATAAACCGATTATTAAAACCACACAGAAATATATCACCAACACCGCCGAAAACACTTTCAGTGCCGACAAGCCATTAATATTTTCGTGAGTGTATCAGTGCAACTGC
>OHQQ01000352.1_pt1 | contig 34193 bp, 29 predicted proteins | sample 1578211 | NCBI WGS metagenome assembly OHQQ01 (sample SAMEA3879539, study PRJEB24766) | human gut metagenome | biome: human-associated habitat; feature: feces | place: USA | collected 1985/1987
ACCCCAGCCAGCGCGGCGGGTGGAGCGCCCAGTGCGTGACCGACCACAAGACCAAAAAGCCGAAGCTGCCCTTCCCCCAGAGCTGGGCGGGCCAGCCGCAGGAGGTCATTGAGCAGAAGAGCGGCATCGAGGGCATCAGCTTCTGCCACGCCAGCCGCTTCCTCATCACCGCAAAGGACAAGGAGACGGCGCTGGCCGCCTGCCGTCAGGTGCTGAAAAACAACGGGAGACTGTGATATGAGCGGGGAAGCGGAGAAGACGGAGCGGGCCTATGTCTATATGGTGCGCTGCGTAGGCGGCCAGCTCTACACGGGCTGGACAAATGACCCGGCCAGCCGCCTGCACGCCCACAAGAGCGGTAAGGGGGCCAAGTGCACCCGTGCGCTGGGGGCACAGCGGTTCGCGTATCTGGAACGGTGCACAGACAAATCTGCCGCCCTGCGCCGGGAAGCAGCCCTGAAAAAGCTGACCAAGGCGCAGAAGGAGGCCCTGTGCGCCGAATGGGCTGAGAAGAATCTGCCCCGGCTCTCGCTGGCCACCCGGGCCGATGCGGCGGAGATCCTGGACATCTACAACTGGTATGTTCTGCACCACACGGCAACCTTTCAGGTAACGCCCTCTTCCCTGCCGGAGTATGAGGACTGGGTGGACAGCACCCGTGCGCTGATCCCTCTGCTGCTGGCCCGGGATGGGGACGGTAAACTGCTGGGCTACGCCTGCGCCCACCGCTACCACCCTCGGGAGGCCTACGACTGGGCTGTGGAGAGCACCATCTACTGTGCCCCCGATGCCCGGGGCTTTGGTGTGGGGGATACCCTCTACCGCGCCCTGCTGGATATTCTGGACGGGATGGGTTACTGGAATGTCTACGCCCTTGTGGCAGACCCCAACCCCGCCAGTGAGCGTATCCATGCCCGCCTGGGCTTCACCTGCGTGGGCCGTGAGCCCCATACTGCCTATAAGTTCGGCTGGCTGGGCCTGTCCACCTGGTGGCTGCCCCTGCGCAGGGGCAATGAAAAGCCGGAACCCACTCACCCGCTGACACAGGAACAGGTGGAGGAGATCCTGGGAAGATACCAGGCATAAAGAAAGCGTCCTTCGGGGCGCTTTTTTGCATTTCATATATACATTTTAACTGCATAAAATTTGAATATAAACAAACAATACTGAATAAACATACAAAGTGTAACAAATCCTGCCGCAAATGCGCGGCATGTTTGGCAGTTTTCGGCATTGACGGAAAAGCCGCGCTGTGTATAATAAAAGCATCAACCACGAATCAAAGATAGAGGATGCGAAGGTAAAGTGCGCATCAGGGTACAAAAGTGTATTTTTATTAAAAGGAGCGCGTTTATTATGAAAAAGGAAAACATCAAAAAAGTCGTTCTGGCCTACTCCGGTGGTCTGGATACCTCCATCATCATTCCCTGGCTGAAGGAAAACTACAACAACTGCGAAGTCGTCGCCGTTTCCGGTGACGTGGGCCAGGGCACCGAGCTGGACGGCCTGGAGGAAAAGGCCAAGGCTACCGGCGCTTCCAAGCTGTACGTTCTGGATCTGAAGAAGGACTTTGTGGAGAACTACATCTTCCCCACCCTGAAGTTTGGTGCAAAGTACGAGGACTACCTGCTGGGCACCAGCTTTGCACGCCCCTGCATTGCAAAGGCTCTGGCCGATATCGCCATCAAGGAAGGCGCGGATGCCATCTGCCACGGCTGCACCGGCAAGGGCAACGATCAGGTGCGTTTTGAGCTGACTCTCAAGGCCCTGTGCCCGGATATGGCCATCATTGCTCCCTGGCGTGAGTGGGACATCAAGAGCCGTGACGAAGAGATCGACTACGCCGAGGCTCACCACATCCCCCTGAAGATCAACCGCGAGACCAACTACTCCAAAGACAAGAACCTGTGGCATCTGAGCCACGAGGGCCTGGATCTGGAGAGCCCCGCCAACGAGCCCCAGTACAACAAGCCCGGCTTCCTGGAGCTGGGTGTCAGCCCGGAGCAGGCTCCCGACACCCCGACTTATGTGACCATCCACTTTGAAAAGGGCGTCCCCACCGCCGTGGACGGCAAGGAAATGGGCGCTGTGGAGCTGGTGGAATACCTGAACAAGCTGGGCGGCGCCAACGGCATCGGCCTGCTGGACATCGTCGAGAACCGTCTGGTCGGCATGAAGAGCCGCGGCGTGTACGAGACTCCCGGCGGTGCCATCCTGTACAAGGCCATCAACGTGCTGGAGACCATCACCCTGGACAAGGAGAGCTCTCACTTCAAGGCACAGCTGGCCCAGAAGTACGCCGACATCGTCTACAACGGCCAGTGGTTCACCCCGCTGCGTGAGGCTCTGGACGCTTTCGCCGACAGCCTGGAAAAGACCGTGACCGGCGACGTGAAGCTGAAGCTGTACAAGGGCAACATGATCAACGCCGGCGTCACCTCTCCGTACACCCTGTACGACGAGCAGACCGCTTCCTTCGGCGAGGACGAGGACTACAATCAGGCTGATGCAACAGGCTTCATCAACCTGTTCGGCCTGTCCATCAAGGAGCGCGCAAAGCTGTCCAAGAGCTGGCCGAAGATTGAGGACTAAGCGGCTGATCCACCGGGATCACACAAAGCCAACTTTCTCTCCGGTGTGTTTTCTACACTTTCACAACGGAGTTCCAAAACCGGCATAGTTGCCGGCGGCACCGCCGCAGGAGCGTTTTCCCCTGCGGCGGCTTTGCCGTTTCTAAAGGTATTCAACCCCACCGTCAATGCTTCGCATTGCCACCGCCCCTAGTAGGGGCGGCCCTGGCGTTGCGTGAGGATATGCGAGTTTCCCGTTATGCCAAGGGCCTCACTATTAGGGGGACTGTCGAGCGTATGCGAGACTGAGGGGTTTGGTTGCGCAGAGCTTTAACATTTTGAGATAGAGGGACAATAACGATGGCAGAACAACTCTGGAAGGGCCGCTTCTCCAAGGCGGTCGATTCGCGCGTCAATGACTTCAACTCCTCCATCCGCTTTGACCAGCGGATGATCGCGCAGGATATGCGCGGCAGCGGGGTCCACGCCGCCATGCTGGCCAAGCAGGGCATCATCTCCGAAAAGGACTGCGAGGATATCCTCAGCGGGCTGGCCTCCATTGCCGACGATCTGGCAAGCGGTGCGCTGGAGATCGACCCCAACGCCGAGGATGTGCATACCTTTGTGGAGCAGACCCTGACCGCCCGCATCGGCGATGCAGGCAAGCGCCTGCACACCGGCCGCAGCCGCAACGATCAGGTGGCGCTGGATATCCGCCTGACCCTGCGGGACTACAGCCACACCCTGCAGGCTTACATCGTGGAGCTCATCAAGGTCATCTGCAGGAAGGCCGCGGAGAATACCACCGCTGTCATGCCCGGCTACACCCACCTGCAGCGCGCCCAGCCCATCACCTTTGGCCATGCGCTGATGGCCTACGCCTCCATGCTCCTGCGCGACCTGCAGCGCTTTGAGGATGCCACCGCCCGCATGGATGCCCAGTGCCCGCTGGGCTCCGGCGCTCTGGCCGGTACCACCTACCCGCTGGATCGTCAGTTCACCGCCGAAAAGCTGGGCTTTGCCGCACCCTGTGCCAACAGCCTGGATGGCGTTTCTGACCGTGACTTCTGCATCGAGCTGGCCAACGCCATCTCTATCTGCATGATGCATCTGTCCCGCCTTTCGGAGGAGATCATCCTCTGGTGCAGCTGGGAGTTCAAGTTCATCGAGCTGGACGATGCCTTTACCACCGGCTCCTCCATCATGCCCCAGAAGAAGAACCCCGATGTCACCGAGCTGATCCGCGGCAAGACCGGCCGCGTCTACGGCGACCTGAACACCCTGCTGGTGATGATGAAGGGCATTCCGCTGGCTTACAACAAGGATATGCAGGAGGACAAGGAAGCCATCTTCGATGCAGTGGATACACTGGAGCTGTGCCTCAAGACCGTCACCCCCATGCTGGACACCATGAAGACCCTGCCTGCCAACATGCGCCGCGCTGCCGCCAAGGGCTTTATCAACGCCACCGACTGCGCCGACTACCTGACCAAGAAGGGAATGCCCTTCAGGGATGCCTACAAGCTGACCGGCTGCATGGTCTCCGACTGCATCGCAAAGGATAAGACCCTGGAGGAACTGACCCTTGACGAATTCAAGGGCTACAGCGCCCTGTTCGAGAACGATATCTATGATGCCATCGACCTCATCAAGTGCTGTGAGGGCCGTACCAGCTACGGCGGCCCCAGCGAGGCAAGCGTCAACAACCAGATCCGGCTGGCCATGGACCAGCTGGCCGCATGGGAGGCGAACAACGCATGAGCGTAAAGGTCTTTATCGATGGCTCCGCAGGCACCACGGGTCTGCGCATTGCTGACCGTCTGGCTGCCCGGCCTGAAATTGAACTGCTCTCCATCTCCGAGGAGGGCCGCAAGGACGTGAACGAGCGGGCAAAGGTCATCAATTCGGCTGACCTCGCCTTCCTCTGCCTGCCGGATGCCGCCTCCAGAGAGGTCATGCCCCTGCTCCGTCCGGATGTCAAGGTGCTGGATACTTCTACGGCTTTCCGCACGGATCCCAACTGGGTCTACGGCTTCCCGGAACTCAGGGGCCAGAAGGAAAAGATCAAAAATGCCTGCCGCGTGGCGGTGCCCGGCTGCTATGCCAGCGGGTTTATCAGCATCATGCGGCCTCTGGTGGAGCTGGGTCTTGCCGGAGCGGGTGATTTTTACAGCTGCACCGGTATTTCCGGCTATTCCGGCGGCGGCAAAAAGATGATCGCTGACTACGAAAGCCCCGACCGTCCGGCCCACAGCAAGCTGGATGCACCCAAGAGCTACGGTCTGAGCCTTGCCCATAAGCATCTGCCCGAGATGCAGAAGATCAGTGGGCTGGCAAACCCGCCCGCCTTTGTGCCTGTGGTCTGCGATTATTACAGCGGGATGCAGGTGCTGGTGCCCTTCCAGCCGGTCTGGGGCGGTGCCGAAAAGGTGGCCGCAGGGCTGGCGGAGTATTACAGGGATGCCGCCACCATCAAGGTGCACACCCTGAACGAGCCGCTGCCCGAGAATGGCCTGTATTCCAACGCCATGGCCGGTACCGACCGCATGGAGCTGTACAGCACCGTGAACGCCGCCGGGGATCAGATGATGCTGGTCTCCCTGTTTGATAATCTGGGCAAGGGCTCGTCCGGCGCGGCAGTCCAGTGTATGAATCTGATGCTCGGTTTTGAAGAAACCAAAGGGTTGGAATAAAAACTCCCTTCGTCTGCTCACGGTGTTCGCATCCACCTCCCTCGAAGAGGGAGGCTTTTGCAGCTGACGGTTACGCAAAGGCTCCCTCCATGAGGGAGCTGGCACGGCGAATGCCGTGACTGAGGGAGTATTTCTTTGTGGGAAAGGAAAATCGTTATGCAGTATAAGGAAGTTGCGGGCGGCATCTGTGCCCCCAAGGGCTTTGCAGCGGCTGGCGTGCATTGCGGCATCCGCGCAAATCATAATGAAAAATACGATCTGGCACTCATCAAGGCGGAGGTGCGCTGTGCCGCCGCCGGTGTCTACACCACCAATAAGGTCTGCGGCGCGCCCATCAAGGTGGACCGCGCCCACCTGAAGGACGGCTATGCACAGGCCATCCTTGTGAACAGCGGCAACGCCAACACCTGCGCCGCCAACGGCGTGGCTCTGGCCGAGGAGTGCTGTGCGCTGGTGGGCGAGGCACTGCACATCCCCGCCGAGGATGTGCTGCCCGCCTCCACCGGTGTCATTGGCCAGCCCATGGTCATTGACCCCTTTGCCCGGGGAATCCCTGCCGCCGCAGCAAAGCTGGCGGCCACTGCGCAGGGCAGCACCGATGCGGCCACGGCCATTATGACCACCGATACCCACAAAAAGGAGTACGCCATCCAGTTTGAGCTGGGCGGCAAGACCTGCACCGTGGGTGCCATTGGCAAGGGCAGCGGCATGATCGCCCCCAACATGGCCACCATGCTGGCCTTCTACACCACCGATGCCGCCGTTTCCCCCGCTCTGCTGGAAAAGGCCCTCAAGACCGTGGTGCCCGGCACCTACAACCAGATGAGCGTGGATCTGGATACCTCCACCAACGATACCCTGATCATCATGGCTTCCGGTCTGGCCGGAAACCCCGAGATCTGCGAAGAGAACGCCGACTACGAGGCCTTTGTGGCGGCCCTGACCGCCATTGCTGAGCACATGTGCGCTGAGCACGCCGGTGACGGCGAGGGTGCCACCCACCTCATCACCTGCGAGGTGACCCACGCCCCGGACCTGAAAACGGCCCGTGCCGTCAGCCGCAGCGTGGTCTGCTCCAACCTGTTCAAGGCTGCTGTCTTTGGCCGCGATGCCAACTGGGGCCGCATCCTCTGCGCCATCGGCTACACCCCCGGCGATTTCTCCATCGACAAGGTCTGTGTCTGGCTGAGCAGTGCCGCAGGTGAGGTCTATGTCTGCGAGAACGCCGCCTACCACCCCTACAGCGAGGACGAGGCCGCCAAAGTTCTGGCGGAGCATGATATCCTTGTCAAGGTGGATATGGGTACCGGCGATGCCAGCGCCAAGGCATGGGGCTGTGATCTGACTTATGATTATGTGAAGATCAACGGGGATTATAGAACTTAATGGAACTCCTCCAGTCGCCTGCGGTGACAGCCCCCTCAAGGAAGGGGCCTGAAAGCCTCCATCTTTGAGGGAGGTGGCATCGCGTAGCGATGACGGAAGGAGTTCGTCTGGTGGAAAACGAATGCCGGAGCAAGCGTGCTGGCGGCAAGGAGAGCATATGAAAAACGAAGAAATGGCGCGCCTTTTCTCTGAGGCGACACCCTACATCCAGAAGTATCACGGAAAGACCATGGTGGTAAAGTACGGCGGCAATGCCATGATCAACGAAGAACTGAAAAATGCCGTCATGAACGATCTGGTCACCCTTACCCTGCTGGGTGTGCGCGTGGTGCTGGTGCACGGCGGCGGCCCGGCCATCAACGAGATGCTGAAAAAGGTGGGTGTGGAGAGCCATTTCGCAAACGGTCTGCGCGTGACTGACGATGCCACCATGGAGATCGTGCAGCAGGTGCTGGCCGGTAAGGTGAACAAGGATCTGGTGGCAAAGCTGCGCGGCCGCGGCGTGGGCCTGTGCGGCATGGACGGCCAGATGCTGCGCTGCACCGAGCTGGACCCCCAGCTGGGCCATGTGGGCGAGATCGTGCATGTGGACGCTACCCTGATCGCAAGCCTGCTGGACGGCGGCTTCATCCCTGTGATCGCCACGGTGGGCATGGACGATCTGGGTCAGGCCTACAACGTGAACGCCGACACCGCCGCTGCGCAGATCGCGATTGCGCTGAAAGCGGAGAAGCTGGTATCCATGACCGATATCGCGGGCCTGCTGCGGGATAAGGACGACGAGAGCACCCTCATCCCCGAGGTGGAGGTGTCCGAGATCGAGGGCTATAAGTCCGCCGGCATCATTGCGGGCGGCATGATCCCCAAGATCGGAGGCATGGCCGATGCCATCTATCAGGGTGTGCACGAGGCGGTCATCATCGATGGACGCGTGCCCCACTCCATCCTGCTGGAGCTGTTCTCCAACCGCGGCTCCGGCACCCGCTTTTACCGCCGCAGCCACCGCGAATAAGCATTGCGCAGGTGCCGTGCAGGCGGTATAATAAGAAAAATGACCCTCTCAAGCCTTTGCCAGCATTTTCTGGCGCGAAAGCGCCTGAGAGGGTTTTCTGTTCACAGGAGGGTACACCTATGGATTCTGAAAAGGTCATCAAGCGGGACGGCGAATACGTCCTGCACACCTATAACCGCAACCCCATCGTGCTGGAAAAAGGCCACGGCCTGCGCGCCGCAGGCCCCGAGGGCCAGCAGTATCTGGATTTTACCAGCGGCATTGGCGTGAACAGCCTTGGCTACTGTGATCTGGACTGGGCCGAAGCCGTCTCGGAGCAGGCCCACAAGCTGCAGCATACCTCTAACCTTTACTACACCGCGCCCTGCGGCAAGCTGGCCAAAAAGCTGTGCAAGCGCACCGGCATGAGCAAGGTTTTCTTCGGCAACTCCGGTGCCGAGGCCAACGAGGGTGCCATTAAGGCCGCGCGCAAGTACAGCGTGGACCACTACCGCAAGGACCGCACCACGGTCATCACGCTGGTGAACAGCTTCCACGGCCGCACCATCGCCACCCTGACCGCCACCGGTCAGGAGGTGTTCCACAACTACTTCGGCCCCTTCAACGAGGGCTTCCTGTATGCTCCGGCAGACGATATCGAAGCGCTGGAGGAGCTGGTGGACCGCACCACCTGCGCCGTGATGCTGGAACTCATTCAGGGCGAGGGCGGTGTGATGGCGCTGGACCCGGACTACGTGCAGGCCGTGCGCAAGCTCTGCGACGAAAAAGACCTTGTGCTCATCGTGGACGAGGTGCAGACCGGCGTGGGCCGCACCGGCACCTTCCTGTGCTGCGAGCACTACAACCTCAAGCCGGACGTGGTCACGCTGGCCAAGGGTCTGGGCGGCGGCCTGCCCATCGGCGCAGTGCTGATGAACGAAAAGGTGGCCGAGGGCATGGGCCCCGGCACCCATGGATCCACCTTCGGCGGCAACCCGGTGGTCTGCGCCGGTGCCAACGTGGTGGTGGACCGCATGGACCAGAGCTTCCTTGCCAATGTCAACGAGCGCGCCGTCCAGCTGCGCGCAGGCATCGCAAAGCTGCCCCATGTCAAGAGCATTTCCGGCATCGGCCTGATGGTGGGCATCGAGTTCTACGACCTCAAGGCCGCAGATGTGCTGGCCGCCTGCCGCGAAGCGGGCCTGCTGGTGCTGACAGCCAAGACCCGCCTGCGCCTGCTGCCGCCGCTGACCCTCAGCGAGCACGATGTGGACATGGCGCTGGAGATCCTGAGCGATGTGCTGGGCAAGATGGAGCCGACGGCTCCGAAGGAGCAGGCATGAAAAATCTGCTGAAAATGAGCGACCTCTCCCCTGCCGAGCTGACCCACATTCTGGATGTGGCCGATCAACTCAAGGCACAGCAGAAGCTGGGTGGCACGGCCCCGCTGCTGGCAGGAAAGACGGTTGCCCTGATGTTCTCCAAGGCGTCCACCCGCACCCGCACCAGCTTTGAGGTGGGTGTGTACCAGCTGGGCGGTCTGGGCAACTACATGAACACCGCCGAGCTGCAGGCCGGGCGCGGCGAGCCCCTCAAGGACACCGCCCGGGTGCTGGGCCGCTACTACGACTGCGTGGTGTGGCGCACCTACCGCCAGAGCGATCTGGAAGAGTTTGCCGAGCTGGCCGGTGTGCCGGTGATCAACGGCCTGACGGATTACGCCCATCCCTGCCAGGTTCTGGCCGACCTGATGACCATTCGGGAGCGCCGGGGCAGCCTTGCGGGCCGGAAGCTCTGCTTTGTCGGCGACGGCAGCAGCATGGCAAACAGCCTCATCGTGGGCGGACTGCTGGCTGGGATGCAGGTCACCTGCGTCTGCCCGCAGAGCTACCGCCCGGCGGCGGATGTGCTGATGTTCGCCCACAAGTACGGCAGTGCTTTCCACCTGACCGCAGACCCTGCCGAGGGTATTCAGGACGCCGACGTGGTGGCAACGGCCGTGTGGAACACCGCCCAGCCCGGCACGCCGGAAAGTGAGCAGCGCCTGCGGGATTTTGTGGGCTTCCAGCTCACCGGCAAGCTGCTGGAAAGCGCAAAGCCCGATGTCATGGTGCTGCACTGCCTGCCCGCCCACCGGGGTGAGGAGATCTCCTCGGCGGTGTTCGAGCAGCACGCACCGGAGATCTTCGATGAAGCCGAGAACCGCCTGCATGTGCAGAAAGCCGTGCTGGCCATTCTTCTGGCGGGGAAATAAAAACAGAACGCCAACAGGGCCGCCGCACATCGTTTGTGCGGCGGCCCTGTTTTTTATCGTGGGAGATTTGTTGGTGGAATAGAGCGTTGGCTGTGCGCTGCGGTGAAATGGCATCAACCGATACTTTGCTGGTGCTCGTCCCCATAGGTCTCTATGTAGCGGAAGAACAGGTATTCGCACAGCATCAGCAGCTGTACGCGGGACTGCACCTGAATGCCGGAGCACACAAAGTTTGTGGCGTTGACATACAGGTTTTCATCTGCCATGCCGCTGAGGGTATTGCTGCCGAGATTTGTAAAGGAAACCAATGCGGCACCACGGCTTTTGGCAACCGTTGCAGCGGCAATGATCAGACTTGTTTCGCCGGAAATGGAAAGGGCCAGAACCAGATCATCGGAAGTCAGCTGCCGGGCGCTGATATTCATCAGGGTGCTGTCATCGTAACAGAAGGCGGCCTTGCCGATGGTCTGCAGCCGCTTTGCAAGTTCGGAGCCGGGCATTCTGCTGCTGCCTACGGCATACAGCTCAATGCGGCGGCTGCAGTGGATCAGCTCTACGATACGCTCTACGGTCTCCTCCGGAACCATCTCGATGGTTTTGTGGATATCCCGGAAAAAGTCGGTCGGGTGAGATTTTCGCGGCGTTTCCTCCGGCTCAAACAGATCCATGCGCAAAGATGCCTTAAAATCGGAATAACCACTGAAACCGAGCTTCTTGCAAAAGCGGACGACAGAAGCCGGTGAGATGAACAACCGGTCCGCAAGTTCCGTCACCTTGAGATTGGCGATCTCGGTGTGGTTGCGAATGCAGTAAGAAAGAAGCTCATTATCGTTTTTGTTCAGCTGGGGCGTGTGTTCTGCAATGCGGGTGAAAAAGTCCATGATGTCCTCCGGCGGGAAGGCTTTGAAGAAAGTTAGCAGGTGTGAAAATATTTTCAGACTCTGGAATTGTTTCAACTTGGGCAAACTGGTTCAAAACTTTCAAAACGCCTTTAAAAAAATGTTCATATCGATTATATTATAGTCACTCTCCAAAGCGCGCGCAAGGGTAAAATCAGAAACATGATCGCAAAACGAATGTGAGGTTTCAAAAATGGAAGGATTTAAAGTTGTTATTGTCGGCGGCGGCTCCAGCCATACCCCCGGCATTATCCAGAGCCTGATTGCAAATCTTGACCGCTTCCCGCTGAAAAAGCTGGTGCTGTACGATATTGACCCGGATCGTCTGGAGCTGGTCGATACCCTGTGCGGCTCGCTGATCGCAAAGCTGGATCCGGAGTGCGTCTACTTCACCACCACGGACCCGGAAAAGGCCTACACCGATATTGACTTTGCCTTTGCTCAGATCCGTCAGGGCGGCATGGAAATGCGGGAGAAGGACGAGAAGATCTCGCTGGAGTTTGGCGTTGTGGGTCAGGAGACCTGCGGCCCCGGCGGCATGGCATACGGCCTGCGTTCCATCCCCGGCGTGTTCCAGGTGATCGACGATGTGCGCAAGTACGCACCCGAGGCATGGATCATCAATTACTCCAACCCTGCTGCGATCGTGGCTGAGGCCACCCGCCGCAAGTACAACAACTATAAGATCCTGAACATCTGCGATATGCCGGTAGCCATCATGCTGTCCTTCGCAAAGATGCTGGGTCTGGAAAAATACAACGATGTGGACCCGGTCTACTTTGGTTTGAACCACTTTGGCTGGTGGACCCACCTGTACGACAAGAGCGGTGTGGACCGTATGCCGGAACTGAAGGAAAAGATCATGAAGTTCGGTCTGGCTGCTTCTCATGATAAGCACCACTCCGATCCTTCCTGGCGCCACACATGGGAAAACTTTAAGGAAATCCTCACCGACTTCCCGGAGTATCTGCCCAATACCTACCTGCAGTACTATCTGTATGCCAAGGAAAGCGCCGAGGATATGGATCCCAACTACACGCGTGCCAACATGGTCATGGATGGCCGTGAGAAGGACATGATCGAGCAGGCAAAGCTGATCCGCGAGAGCGGCGACAAGAAGGAAGCAAACCTGAATCTGTTCAATGCTTTTGGCGATTTTATTGTGGATGTGGCATGTTCCATTGCCTATAACAATGCGGACCGCTATCTGGTCATTGTGGAAAACAAGGGCTGCATCCCGCAGATGCCGTATGATGCCATGGTGGAAGTTCCCTGCTACCTGCGCAAGTGGGGCCCGGAGCCTGTTACCATCGGCAATATCCCCCAGTTCCAGCTGGGCATGATGATGCAGCAGGTCTCTTCGGAAAAGCTGATCGTGGATGCTTATTTTGAACACTCCTACCAGAAGGCACTGGAAGCATTCACGATGAACAAGACAGTTCCCTCTGCCAAGGTGGCACGCAAGATCCTGGATAAGATGATCGAAGCCAATAAGGGCTACTGGCCCGAACTGCACTGAGATCCTCAGGAGGTAAATCATGGAGAAGAGAGAGAAGAAAGTTACCTTTTCACAGTTCCAGAAACTGGGAAAAGTTCTAATGACGCCTGTCATGATCCTGCCCATCGCAGGTATTCTGGTGGGCATTGGCTCTGCGTTCACGACAAAGAACATTGTGGCACTGTGGCCGGTTCTGGGCAATACCTATGTCAAGCTGTTCTTTAATCTGCTCAAGGCCATGGGCAATACCATTAACTCCTATCTTCCAATCATTTTTGCTGTTTCCGTTGCCATCGGCTATGCGGAAAAGGAAAAGGGCATCGCAGCATTGTCCAGCGTGATCGGTTTCCTCGCCATGAACAATGTGATGAATATCCTGCTGACCAGTCTGGGCATTCTGGACCCTGCGGCGATGAAGACCGGCCAGTCCATGGTCATGGGCATCGCTTCGCTTGACACCGGTGTATTCGGCGGTATTCTGGTGGGTCTGCTGGTTGCAAAGCTGCATAACAAATACTATAATATTCAGCTGCCGCCGGTTCTGGGCATCTTCTCAGGCACAAAATTCGTGCCGATGATCTCGCTGCTGGCCTGCTCTGCGCTGGGTCTGGTAATGTCTGTGGTGTGGCCCTTCGTTCAGACCGGTCTGGGCTTCATGGGCGAGATCATTTATGACACTGGCATGGCAGGCAGTGTGATCTATGGTCTGGCAGAGCGTGCGCTGCTGCCTTTTGGCCTGCACCACTTTATTTACACTCCGTTCTTCTTCACAAACCTTGGCGGTTCCATGGTCATTGATGGCACGCTGTATGAAGGCGCAGTGAACATTTACAACGCCATGCTGGCTTCTCCGGATGCCATGTTTGACGTGAACATTACCCGCTTTATCATGAACGGCAAGGTTATTTTTGCTATGTTTGGTCTGCCCGGTGCGGCTCTGGCCATGTACCATTGCGCAAAGCCGGAGCGTAAGCCTCAGGTCAAGGCGCTGCTGATCGCAGCCATCATCCCCTCCATCTTCACTGGCATCACCGAGCCCATTGAGTACAGCTTCCTGTTTGCGGCTCCGCTGCTGTTCGTGGTGCACGCTGGCTATGCAGGTCTGGCCTACCTGCTGACTTACATCTGCAAGGTGAATATCCCGGGGCCCAGTTCCTTCGGCGGCCCTTTCCTGAGCACGATCTTCAATGGCATCATGCAGGCGGATAAAGGCTCTAACTGGATCTGGGTGTTCATCATTGGCATTCCCTGCTTCTTCCTGTACTATTTCACCTTCCGCTTCATGATCACCAAGTTCAACTACAAGACTCCCGGCCGCGAAGATGATGGCCAGGAGGTCAAGAAGCTGGACAAGAAAATGAGCGACGAGATGATGGCGACCATCATTGAAGGTCTGGGTGGTGCAGACAATATCCAGCATGTGGATGCCTGCTTTACTCGACTGCGCGTCAAGGTCAAAGACAAGGCTCTCGTTATGCCGGATACTGACTGGAAGCAGAAGACGGGTGCAAACGGCGTCGTTCAGGTCGCAGATGGTGTGCAGATCATCTACGGTGCCAAGGCCGATATCTACAAAAACAACCTCAAGAGCGCTCTGAACATGGACTGATTTTTCAGTGCCGGTCAGGGTTTCCCGAATAAACAGCGAGGGCATCTGCCAACGGCAGATGCCCTTTCTGCATACAAAAAATCAAACCTTTGCCGCACCGCGGTCGAGGATCTTATCGAACCGGGCAAAGAAGGTGATGGTGGTGATGGTGGCGGCCAGAATGTCGCTGACCGGCTCGGCCAGAAACACGCCGAACACCGGGTTCGGCAGCAGGTGCGGCAGAATGAAGATGAGGGGGATCAACAGAATGATCTTGCGCAGGCAGGCCAGCAGCAGGCTGACCTTAGCCTGCCCCAGCGCCATAAAGCTTTGCTGGCAGGCGATCTGGAAGCCCATGGCAAAAATGCCCGCCATGTAAATGCGCATGGCCCAGGTGGTGTAGGAGATTAGCGCACTGTCCGAGGTGAAAATGCCCGCCACCGCGCCGGGAAACAGCATCATCAACAGCCAGAACAAGCAGGTGTAGGCCCCGCACAGCGTCAGCTGAAAACGGAAGGCTTCCTTGACGCGGGCCTTCTTGCCTGCGCCGAAGTTGAAGCTCATCACCGGCTGTCCGCCCTGACAGATGCCCTGAATGGGCAGCGTGCACAGCTGGGATGCGCTGGTGATGACGGTCATGGCACCCACAGCCACATCGCCGCCGTACCGCGCCAGACTGGAGCTGAAGCTGATGGAAAGCAGGCTTTCGGTGGAGAGCATCACAAACGAGGAGATGCCCAGCGCCAGCACCGGCAGAATGATCTGCTTTTCCGGGCGCAGGTAGTCTCTGCGCAGGCGCAGGATGGTCTTTTTTCCGGTGAGAAAGCGGATGATCCATGCCGCGCCCACAGCCTGACTGAGCACCGTGGCAATGGCCGCACCCCGCACGCCCAGCCCGAACCCGAAGATCAGGATGGGGTCGAGGATAATGTTGATCACCGCGCCGATCACGGTGGTAAGCATACTGGTCTTGGCAAAGCCCTGCGTGGTGATAAAAGGGTTCATGCCCAGCACCACCAGCACGAACACCGAGCCTGCAATGTAGATGCGGCTGTAGCTCAGGGCGTACGGCAGGGTGGCATCGCTGGCACCGAACAGCCGCAGCAGCACCGGTGCCCCGGCATAGAAGCCGATGGTCAGCACCACGGCAAAGAACATCAGTACGGTAAAGCTGTTGGAGACGATCTTTTCGGCCTGTTTCTTGTCGCCCTGCCCCAGAGCAATGGCGGTGCGCGGCGCGCCGCCCGCGCCCACCAGCATGGCAAAAGCGTTCAGCAGCATCAGAATGGGTGTGAACAGCCCCACGCCGGTCAGCGCTGCCGCGCCAATGCCTGCAATGTGGCCGATGTAAATGCGGTCCACGATGTTATACAGCAGGTTCACGACCTGCGCTACCACGGCGGGGATCATGAGCTGCAGCATCAGCTTTTTGATGCTGCCGGTGCCCATATCTTGTTTTGCCTGTGCCATTGGAATGCTCTCCTCTGTACTTCAAATTTGAAAAATATCGTTCCTATTATACTCGGCTCCCGCCCAAAAGAACAGCCTTTTTTGCAAAGAAACCGCGCTTTCTGCCCCAAAAACGCAAAACGGCACGGCTGCGTATGGCTTGCAGCCGTGCCGTAACGGGAGAAAAGTGTTGACGGAAAACCGCTTTTTTGTTATACTGTAAAGGCTAATATATGGAGATGTATCGAAGCGGTCGTAACGAGAACGACTCGAAATCCAAGTGGATGCTTCGCCGGATGTCTCCATATCACACGAGGGAACGTCAATTTTGATGTCCTGACAGGCTTCAGAACCTGTCTGAACGATGCGTTTTCTAACAATATTCTAACATTAAATTTCTAAGATTCAAGAGGAAATCAGCAATATACAACTTGCAATTTTCTCTCGAAATACAACAAGGAGTAGTACTCAAGTGGTCGAAGAGGCGTGACTCGAAATCTCGTAGGCCCTGCAAGGGGCGCCAGGGTTCAAATCCCTGCTACTCCGCCAAAGGCGCAGATTCAAACGAATCTGCGCCTTTTTTGCTGCCAAATCCAACGGTGATGCTGTGACAACAATAGCGAAGATCCTACTTTGAAAGCCCGTTCTCTCCTAAATTCTCTCCAACAGGAACTTTAACAGGCCGCCTGTTGAATCCGTTAGAAATACTACCGTTCGTTGAAACTGCTGTGGAATGCAACGGTCTTTTTACTTTTTCGTTTCTAACAGCCCGGCAATGACCCCAGCCGACCCTTCCTTGCTCTTGTAATCGAGATGTGCGTAGATGTCAGCGGTGGTAGAAAAGGTACTGTGCCCCAGCCACTCCTGAACCTGCTTCATGGATACGCCGTTCATCACCATCAGGCTGGCACAGCTGTGGCGCAGATCGTGGAAGCGGATGCGGGGCAAGCTATACTTCCGAAGCAGCCAGTCGAAGTGCTCCGTCACGAAGTTCGGGCGGATCAGCTTGCCTTCCTGATCGGTGCAGACGAAATCCAGATACTCAGTGCTGTAGCTCTTCTTGAACAGCTTGCGGTAAAGCTGCTGTTTTTCCTTCTGCTTCAGAAGTTCTTCTTCCACAGCCGGGATCAGCGGCAGGGTACGGCAGCTGGTCTTGTTCTTCATCACATCGCTGACCACAGGAACATACTTGCCGTTCACCAACTGTTCCGTCACCTTGTGATTGATGGTGATGGACTTGCGCTCAAAGTCGATAGACGACCACTTCAACCCCAGTACCTCGCTGCGGCGCAGACCGTAGTAAGCTGTAATGAGGATGCACAGGTGCAGGGGGTCATCCTGCGATACTTCCAGCAGCTGCTGGACTTCATCCTTGGAGTAGAAGTTGGGACGGAAGCTGTTCTTCTTCGGGCGGTCAACTTTCAGCATCGGGTTGGTTTCCAGATAGTCCTTGCGGACGGCATCCTTGAACGCTTTACCGAAGATGGCGTGGTAGTGAATGACCGTGTTAGTGGTGTAGCCCTCCAGCAAGATCTTCTCCTGAAACTCATCCAGCACCTGCGGCGTGACCTCGCACAGCTTTAAGCCCAGCGGCTCAAAATACTGCGTGATACGACCGGCGATCATCCGATTGTAGCTGATAAAGGTTGCAGGCTGGATGGATGCCTTGTGGACTTGCACCCACTCGTTGAGATAATCCAGAAACAGCATCTCCGATTTGCTGACGGGTTGGAGGGGTTGCGGCAGAGGCTTGGTGGTTTTAGCATCTACTTTTTCGTAGGCTCCGCCCCGCCCTGTGGGCAGTTCCCCGGTCTCATCATAGCGGAGCAATACTTCCCGGAGCATGGATTCTGCCTTGCGCTTGTTGCCCCGGACGGTCAGACCTGTGGAAATCCACTTGATCTTCCGCTTGCCGTTGGCATCATAAAGATTGATCACGAAATAGAAACGTCCATTTTTCTCTTGGACAGACCCTGTAGTTTTCATCATAAACCTCCTTTGGGTCAACAGGCGTGCTGTCCATTGCTGCACCCACAGCATACCACATCCAGCGGCGGATTTCCAGCCGGGAAGGTGCTCTGTCCGGTGAGCAGGAACTCGATCACACTCAGCTTCGGGATACGGTAGGTGCGGCCGATTTTAAGCGCAAACAGGCGGCGGGAACGGATCAGTTCCCCGACCGTGTGGCGGTTCAGACCAAGCATCTCCGCAGCCTGCTGAAGGCTGACGGCATCGGGGTAGCCGGGAAACATCTGGGAATAGGCATTGTTAAACTTCATAGGCACTCCTTCAGCATAAGTAGTCTAAGGTCAAAAGTGTGTGCCACCTGCGGTTATATCCTTTGCAGCAAAGCGGCGGTCAGGTGGCAATGTAAAGAGAGCTGACAGTAGCTTCAACTCTCGCATCGCAGATAGACTTGCAGCCCATCTGCGTCAATATGATATAGGTCTCCCATATTCGCCCTCGGCACCCTAGGAGTGGGGAATCGTCCAGCAGCGGGCTTGCACCGCACCATTGGCATTTCAGCCACCCCGTCTTCGTTATGACCGGGCTGCGAGTTACAGAAGTACCTTTTGTGAAGTACCGGACGATTGAACTATTCTGTTTTCAAAGAACAGAGTTTTATAGAAAATCTTCGGAATTTAAGGCTTCCGAAAAATTGTCCCTCTAATTGGTAGGCATCGAGAAAGGCCAAAACGTAGCAATGTTTTTGAAAATTAACAAAAAAGTCACAATTTGCATTTGCAAATCGTGCGTCTGCTATTAAACGGAATTGTCATAATAATCATACGAGTACAAGCAAACCTTCGTGAAAGAAGATACTCCGAAGAAATACCCCTCTATATACGAGCCCACGAAAAGGGCTGTTTCGTAGCATTCAAGACCGTTCTGTAACCGAATTGTAACAAGCAGACAGAAGTGAGTTCCTAAAAGAAGCCTTCATATCCGAACCCAGTTGGACGACCAAAATGCTCCCGTGTCTCCAAAAGTCAACAAAAAATAGCAGCCGTCTGCAAGGTAGATGCAGATGGCTGCTATTGATAAATTAGATAAAATTATTAGGTGATCAATGCGGTGAAAATATCACGTCGTTCAGAATTGGACTTGTTGGTGAAATCAACATTATCCATCCACTGAAGAAGTTTTTCCTTGTTATCTTCGGTCAAAACTTCGTTATGAAAGATAAAATATCCTAATAAATAATTAATATAATCAATGCGAGGAAGTTGAGTGGGTGTGTTCTCATTGATGAAGTCTAAAGTGCGATCGAGTGCAGCTAAAGTCATAGAAAAGCATTGTGTAAGCTGTTCTGGAGAAAGGTTACAAAGTTGATTTTCCTTAGTGTCAGAAGGAATAGGAGCATAATTTCCGGAATGAGGCTTCTGAGTGATAACTTCATACGCAGGATTTAATGCTGCAACTGGGTAAGAAACATTGGTTTTTTGCGGAGTGAAAAAATCTTCGTACCCTGCTTCATATACACGGGTACGGTAGAGGTTTGTGTACTGTTTATAAATATCAATTCCATGAGCTTTCAGTTTAGAAAAGCGCATTTGAATAATACTTACTCGGCTGCCAGCATTGTTTAGAACTTCGAACCACTCAATTTGTTCATCCTCAGTTAGGTCTTCAGCCGAATTAAGAGTATAATTATAGTTTCTCATTTTGCTGCGTACTTGAAGGAGCACAGACAAGACATCGGCAGAACCAAGTGCACTTTTAGCCTTAGTATACTCAAATAATTTGGTATCCTCTTTATTTAAGAGGATACCAACAGGAATTTGATTACTCCTGATAGAGTCACGCACCTCTGTGAACTCGCCTTTTCCTAAGTCTAACACGATATTTCGAAAATCATCATGATTACAATATGCTTTATAGTTAGTGGTTAAACGCTGCTGGCCATCCACGACCGAGTATTGACCGCGTTCAATAGTTGAGATGATTTCTCTATCTATAAAGGAAACTTGCGGAACAGCACTATCCACAGTATTTATAACATTGATAGAAATAGGAGAAACCGGAGCCTTTCCCCACAATTGATAATTAAGAAGATCGATACACTTCTGAAGTGTCCAACTGATATCTCGCTGATACAACGGCAAAGAAATCGAGTTCTCCTCAATTTTACGACACATATCTGCTACAGTTATCAAGGAGGTTCTTTTGGTCGGATCAAATGTTGCTGCTATCATCAAACCTTTGTTGACTCTCATGTTGCCTACCTTTCTTTTGTTGGAAGTAATCACTTGATTGTATAGTACATCCAATCACAGCAAAAGTCAATAGCAGCATACGTGCAAATCACAAAAATCGTGAAAAAACGAGCAAAACAATGGGTGCTGCTTAAATGTAGCAGCACCCATTGTTCTAGCCTAACAGAAAGCACACACACCACGCATAACGAGAACTGCTTAAAGCATGAGCCTTCGTGAGGCTTCTAAGACAGCCTTGAAATGGGTTGAAAAAGCCACATCCTGCTCCTTCGTCCGTTTTGGGCTCCCCTTGGGGTGCTTTCCGGCACGGAGGAGCTTTTTGTTTTCATACCGCCGCAGCATGAGAGCGTCTATGTTGTCGGCGGTGTATTCCAGACCATTCTGGTTCAGCACCCGGGCGCACTTGGCAAGGCACATACTCGCCAGACCGTAGTCCTGTGTCACGACAATATCCCCCGGCTTTACCCGCTTGACAAGCGCAAAGTCTACGCTGTCAGCCCCTTTATCGAACACCAGCGTCTGCGCACCTTCTCGCTCGATTTGGTGAGCTGTGTCGCACAGGATGATGACCGGAACGCCAAACCGCTTTGCAATCTGCAACGTCAGATCGACAACCGGGCAGCCGTCTGCATCGATCAAAATGGTCATGCGTGTTCCTCCATCACCCACCGAAAGGCTTTCGCAGTGCGCAGGTCAGCGTCTTTGAAATGCCCGCCGCTGTTCCATTCAAGGGTGCAGTCTATGCTACACTCTGTAAGCTGGCTGTGCAGGGTGCGGATGTTATCGCCCACCACAGCCATGACGGCATTTCTTGTGCGCTCTTCCCGGTCGCCAAGGCTCAGATAAACGCGCTGTGCCTGTATCGGGTGCCGCTGTTCAAACTCCATCCAGCCCAGAAACCACACAGAGGGCGAGGCGGCGGCGATACCGTAGAACAGCTTTGTCTGGGTGGATGCCCACAGCGCAAACAGTCCCGCCAGCGAGTAGCCGCCCAGAATGATTTTGACGTTTTCCGGGAGACGAAACTGCTGCTTCAGTGTGGGGATGCCCCGCTCTGTCAGAAAGCGCAGGGTGTCCATAGCATTGCCGCCAAACCCTTGCGTTCCCCACACAGCAGGGGCTTCCCACGGAGAAAGTGCATCGTTCCAGCTTTCCACTGGAATAGCCGCAAACAGAAAGTGGTGCGCACTCTGTGCAATAGCGGCAACCTCGCTGTCCATGCTTTGCAGCTCGTGTTCGCCGGTCATTTGGAGCAGTAGGTATTCTGCATGGGCTTCGCCGTAAATGCGGCAAGGTCGGCTCCCGATTTGCATTGTCTGTGCGGTCACTGCGACGTCCTCCCGAAAAAACTTTGATAAGCCCAGTATAGCAACTGAAAAATCATTTTGCAATTCAAAAGGCGTTCATAGCCGTAGCAAGCAGTGTCTTCGTATATACAAAGACCATTTTGCGTTGCAAAATGCTTGTTGGGAAATCCCAAACCCTTGAACTACATCCGATGGATGCAGGCTACGCGTTTTTTGCAAAACGCTTTTTTAGGACTCCATAGGAGTGCAACATAGTAGAATTGAACATAATTAAATATTGTGGTACAATTATAGCGAAAGCTCTAACGGAAATAATGTTGGAGAACCAAAAATCAGTCTCAGCTGTTCAGGAAGCTGCGGCTGAACAATTTAAGAGGCTCGAAAAGGAGGGCTGAAGTATGGCACAGCAGGGTGACCGCTACGTTGTTGAACTAAAGGAACCTCATCTGCAATGGGGAGAGTATCGGTATACTGACACACGGGAGACTGTTAAAGACGAAGGATATATTCCAATTCCGCTTAATGATGCACGGAGATTAGAATTGGTCAACAGCAACGCTACTGGCGGAAAGGATATTCTTGGAAAAAATCTTTTTAGGTATACGACTTGTGACGGCTATTGCAAAGGCTTTCTTAAAGCACAAGGGAGCAGCGTGGGAGGTTCTCAGTACGCGAAACAGTTTTCACAACAAGGGGATCTGCGAGCAATCGGTCTATGGTATAAGTATATCGGGGCTCATGTTGGAACGAAAATTGAAGTTTTCTGGAGTACTCCCAAAGATATAGTGCTATCCTATCGGTAAAAGACGCTCATGAAACAAAAATGCCAACTATTCTATGAGGACGCATTTATGTAAGCCCTTGCAGAACGGTTGGCATTTTTATATGAGACGGTCAATGCTCAATATATTTGCAGCGATTTTATTGACAAAATGCTGCGAATATGTTAACATGTGTAATGGGATGGCAGGCTGCCGAAAATATAAGCGGATTGATTTTGCATATCTCTGTAAAGTGAATTTCAAAAAGGATTTAGGTACATGATGGTTGCAGGGTAGACTGCAAGGATGAACCTAGTGAGGTGAACGTATGATTTTTCGTTTAGGAGAATTATTCTGCGGGCCGGGTGGTCTTGCATGGGGTGCAACGAATGCTGATATTGGTGATCCTAATTGGAAGATTGTACACCAATGGTCTAATGACTATGATGAGAACACCTGCAAGACCTACAGACGAAATATCTGCCCAAAACAGCCAGAGACGGTTTATCATGAGGACATTCGGAAGTTCGACTTAACTCATCTGGCAGACATTGATGCACTGGCCTTTGGCTTCCCTTGCAATGATTATAGTGTTGTGGGCGAGCAGAAAGGCATGGATGGTATTTATGGACCGCTGTATTCCTATGGTGTGAAAGTTCTGCAGCTTTATCACCCGAAATGGTTTTTGGCCGAGAATGTCGGCGGCTTGAAAAATGCAAATGATGGTAAGGCGTTCACCAAAATCCTTGATGAAATGCGTAAGGCTGGATACAAACTGTATCCAAATCTTTATAAGTTTGAGGATTATGGCATTCCACAGGCACGGCATCGAATCATCATTGTTGGCATTCGGGAAGATATTGACGTTGAATATAAAATTCCGTCCACAAAGCCGTATGCGGGCATTGATAACACCTGCAAGACTGCTATTACAGTACCGCCAATCCCTGTGGACGCACCGAACAATGAAATCACAAAGCAGTCTGCAGCTGTTGTTGAACGACTGAAACACATCAAGCCCGGACAGAATGCATTTACCGCCGATCTCCCACTGGAGCTTCAGCTTAATATCAAAGGCGCAAGAATCAGCCAGATCTATAAAAGACTTGACCCGACAAAGCCTGCTTATACTGTGACCGGCAGTGGCGGTGGTGGAACTCATATCTATCACTGGTCTGAGAATCGTGCTTTAACAAATCGTGAGAGGGCGCGGTTGCAGACTTTCCCGGATGATTACATCTTTGAGGGGAACAAGGAAAGTGTCCGTAAGCAGATCGGAATGGCCGTGCCCTGCAAAGGTGCAAAAATTATCTTTGAGGCTATTTTGAAATCGTTCGCGGGAATTCCGTATGAATCAATGCCTGCTAATATCAACGAGTAAGAGAGAATATGTTTACGGAAGATATTGCGGAAAAAGTTCTGATGAATCCCTTGCGTGAGGGAGCGGATGAACTCTATGTGGCGGCATCATACGCAACTCACACGATGCTGTCATGGTTTTTAACGAACTTGGAGCTGCACCAGCATCAGACCCTGCGGATTGCTATGATGATTGGAATGGTTCCATATAACCATTTAAGTGTGACTGTTCATGATGGATTTTGCGCTCTTGTAAGACCGCCTTATCCTCCGCAGGTTGAGAGAGTGGAGTGCAGCTACTTGTACGATTATCCTGCGTTTCATGGAAATCTGTATGTATGGAAGAAAAATGGCGAACTTTTTAAGGCATTTATGGGGTCTGCACCTTTCATTCAGAGTGCACTTACTCAACATAATGTTCAGGAGAGCATGACCGAGTGTGATCCTGAGGAAGCGTGGACGCTGTATGACTCTCTTGTAGGCCGCAGCATATACTGTAATCATGTAGAAGTCGAGGAATATGTTCAGCTTGTTCCAAGCCATCCGGTTTTGGACATGGAGTTAAATCTTGTGGCGGGCTTAGATAACTATGAATCTGTCACATTAAGCCTTGTTACGCGGAATGGAAGCCCTGGAAACCGTTCCGGATTAAACTGGGGTCAGCGGCCAAACCGGGATCGGAATGAAGCCTACATCCCGCTTCCGAGGGTTGTTGCATCAAATGGATTCTTTCCACCGAGTTACTTGCACTTTACAGCGATAACCGACGATAGAAAACAGCTTACGCTTCGGGTTGAACAGCAAAACGATAAGGCGATAACGACGCCGGAACGCAACAGCGACTTGGGTGAATATTTCAGGAATCGGCTTGGTTTGCCAAATGGGGCATTTGTGACTAGAAATGATCTGGAAGCTTATGGAAGAACAAATGTCACTTTCTATAAGCTAGACGATGAAACCTACTATATGGACTTCTCTGTATGAGAATCGGAAGCATTCACTTAAAAGAGTGGGTGCTTCTTTTTTGTGCGGATTGCTGTAATTTGGATTGAAAACCGAAGCGATTATGTTATACTGGTTATATTCGAGGGAATATTGCACGGGAGGAGTATCTATATGGAACTGCTATACTCAAATATCCTGCCACTGAGAACAACCGAGCATCAGAGAACGATTGCTGACTGCTTTGGAGAGCAGCTTATGCAGGCAGACAGAGTAGACATTGCTGTGGGCTATGTATCGAGAGCATCGTTAGAAGAAATAGATCGTTTGGCTGATGAGCTGCACGTTGCACATATCGTCCTCACGATTGGAATGTACTATATTGAGGGTATGCCGGAAAGTGCATACCGCACTGCGATGCACCTCAATGAAAAATGGATGCGCTCAGGTGTTGGCGAAGTCCGCATAGTGAAGTCTTTCAAATATCACGGCAAGGTCTATCTGTTCTCAAAAGAGAGAGCCGCTGTTGAAAATCGCGAAACGATTCCTGTTTCGGCAATTATTGGCTCTGCCAATTTTGGTGTTATCAAGCCCGAAGCGGCCAATCTACGGCAGTACGAAACAGCAGTTCTCGTTGAAGAACCACAAGTATTGCAGGATACGAAGGAGCTTATTCAGAATCTAAACACCAGATGCTCCGACAACATTGCTAATGTGACGGATATGCGGCTTGTTCGAGAATTGAACGTTTCGCTGACAGGTGTAGACACTGTCTCACAGATTCCGCAGGCAGATCTGCGCTATTATGAAAGTCATGCAACAGCCGTTCGCTTTCCGTTGCCTGTCAAAGTTCCAGCATACGATGAGAGGATGATGGATGATAACCGGCATTACACGAAGTCTAATCTTAATGTATGCTATGCCGCCCCTAGAAGTGCACGAAAGCCTAGAGACTGGTATGAAACGCAGTTTACGGTTTCCACAGCTGTTCGGTGTGAGCCAGATGGCACACCCAAGTATGGTTATCCGCAGAAAAATGTTCCGTTTGTCGTAATAACTGATGATGGTTACACATTTAAGTGCCATACAACCAGTCAAAATAATAAACAGTTCAGTGCAGTTGGAGATGAACTGATTTTGGGCCGATGGCTAAAAGGTCGGTTGGTCGCAGCAGGTCTTGTGACTCCAGTAAACGATACCAGTGCGGATCATGACCGTCAGGGCATGATAACGAAAGAAATGCTGGATGAGTACGGATGTAACTCACTTCTTTTGACAAAAACCGACTGCCAAATCCATGAAGATGGCAACACCCTTGACGTATGGCTTCTGTCATTCAAAGAAGGACCGGAGGATGAGCAAGAATGAATTACTTAAAAACTTATCTAAAAACAATAACTGACAGGGGCAATATTGATTTGGCACGGTCGATTGAGCAGACAGCAGCGGAGGTTGGCGACAAATATATTCAGGACTTTAATTTCTGTGAGCATCGCATTGGTCTTTTGTTCGGTAATGTCCAATCTGGCAAGACGGGGCAGATGTTTGGAATTATTACAAAAGCAACCGATATGGGGTTTCCGGCCTTCGTGCTGCTTACAACAGATAATGTTGTGCTTCAACAGCAAACGCTTGAACGTGTACAGAACGATCTGTCCGGGTACTGTATCTGTGGAGAGAATGACTCTGGACTGTTTATCCAAAACTCGTTGATGAAACCGGCTATTATCGTGCTTAAAAAGAACAGCCGCATCCTGCGGTTATGGGCAAATGTGTTTGCATCGACTGGTTTTATGAAAGGCAATCCGCTGTTTATTGTGGACGATGAGGCTGATGCGGCATCGTTAAATACGCTGATAAACAGAAATCGACAATCCTCGATAAATAGATATCTGGACAGTATAAAAAACGGAGCGTCGAGCAGTATCTATCTTCAGGTCACTGGAACGCCGCAGGCTATCCTGCTTCAGACACAAGTGTCCGGCTGGCATCCATACTTTACTTATTATTTTGCACCGGGTAACGGCTACTTGGGTGGTGATTTCTTTTTCGCAAAGCCGAAGCCGGACTGCATCACCTATCTGGAAACGCTCAAAACCCCAGCACATGATGTGGTTCTGAGGCATTTGGCTGTGTCTGCTCTGATTGAATTGGCCGGAGGGAGCGTCTCAAACTGCTTAGTACATCCGAGTGTCCGTCAGGCATCTCACGATCTCTTTGCGCAAGAGGTTTCTAAAGAGCTTCAATGGTGCAAAGATAACATCGACAACGATTTCAAAACAGAATTTTCGGCAGTATATGATTCCCTTGCCCCCGTAAAGTACCGAAAGGCATCCGGAGAGGATGCTTATGGAAAAGCCAAAGAGTTACTGTTAACCGATGCCGTTAAAATTCTTATTATGAATGGAAAGAACAGCATCGCCAGCGAGCAGTATTCCACAGGAAGCAATATAGTCATTGGTGGAAACACGCTCGGTAGAGGTGTAACTTTCCCTTCCCTGCACACAATCTACTACACGAGAACAGCCAAAAAGCCGCAGGCCGATACAATGTGGCAGCACAGCCGGATGTTCGGGTATGACCGCGATCCGGGATTGATGATGGTCTACATTGATGAACCACTTTATAAGCTGTTCTCTGATATCAATGCAACGAACAATGCGTTAATTGCACAGGTAGAGAGTGGAACCGAACATATAAAAATTTACTATCCGAGTGGGCTGAAACCGACTCGTAGCAATGTGTTGGACGAACGGCACGTTGCGGCTATTTCTGGTGGAACCAACTATTATCCATTTTATCCCAGCAATGACACGATTGAACAACTTGATAAGCTGCTGGCTCCCTTTACAGAAGATGAACCTGTTTATCAGGTCAGCCTTCGCATAATGAAGGAGATTCTTTCCCACATTGAATCCGATGACGATTTTAGAGTGACAGCTTTTATCTCTATTCTTGAGATGATGCTGTCTGAAAAGCCTAATGCACAGGGAATGCTGATTGTCCGCAGAAATAGAGATGTTACTCAAGGAACTGGCGCATTGCTGTCGCCGAATGATTGGGCATTGGGCGGCCAGTATACAGCATCGACTGTGCTGACAATGTATAAGGTTACTGGCAAAAAAGGCTGGGGCGGACAGGAACTGTGGGTTCCCAACATTAAGCTGCCGAACGATTTGATTTATTATGACGTTCAGGAGGACGATTCTTCGACCTGATTTATGGATGATTTAACACCTGAACAGAGAAAGAAAAATATGAGAGCAATCCGAAGCAAGGATACAACAATAGAACTTGCGCTGCGGAAAGCTCTATGGCAGAGAGGCATACGATACCGAAAAAACTATAAAGGCTTAATAGGAAAACCGGATATAGTAATCACAAAATATCGAATTGCCGTGTTTTGTGATTCCGATTTTTGGCATGGATATGACTGGGAAAATAGAAAAGCTCGAATTAAGTCGAATCAAAACTACTGGATACCCAAAATTGAGAGAAACATGAAGCGAGATCGAGAAGTTACAGCAGCTCTTGTTGAGCAAGGCTGGATTGTTCTGCGCTTTTGGGAGCATACTATTCGGAAAGAGTTGGAAGAATGTGTAGATGACATTCAAGAAGCAGTTGATGTGAGAAAAGAACTTTTCAAATAATGAAAAATTGCTAGGTTGCATGGATGAGAGGAGGCCGCTATGAATCAAGACGAACGAAAAAAATTCTGGGATGTACTGCTGACTATGCACGATGCCGCACCGGAACATATTCAGCAGTTACAGAAAACTATTATTATTCCGAACACGTTGTGTAGATTCCGTGCGGTCAATGAGAATAGTTTAGTACAACTCCAAGAAAATAAGCTGTACTTTTCAACTTCTGATTACTATGATGATCCATTCGATACATATTTTTATCTTGACTATGACGCGATTGATCGTCAAATCGAAAGTATTGTTTCTCTATTGAACAACCCTGAAAATAAGGAAAAGGCAACAAAAATTGTTACGTCTTTAGGAATTCCGTCAGAAGATGTCTTGCGGTCATTGGATGCGGCTACCCAAAATCCGATAACGGCAGAAGCTTTTGAAGAGAGCATAAAGAATGTTCGCAGCCAAATTCTAAAAACACTTTACTCCATTTGCTTCTGCGAAGACCCGCTAAATGAAACCCTCTGGCTGAAGTATGCGGATAGTCACCGAGGATTTGTTGTTACATATGATTTTCATAGCGCAGATACTTATTTATGCGGGAAAGATGGTATTTGCAAAAATTGTCCGACCATTCAAACCCCGCCCAATATTTATCCGGTATATTACTCGAACGAGAAATATGATGCGTCTCGATATGCAATCGCTGCTTTGCTAAAAGTCAGTATGGCATCTAGCGGGGTTTCTATTCCGCAAGGGCTGTTAAGGGCAGCTGATGCTTCTATGATATGGGAGATTGAAAGAATTTCTCTCCTAAAGAAACCGTGCCACGTTTTTGATGAGGAGTGGCGTATGATTTATTCTCAATGGTGTGTTGCACGGCCTTGCATTAAACTAAAGCCCAAAAGTGTCATCATCGGATACCGTACACCCCTATACAAAGAACGCCTTATTATTTCGGCCGCAACAGTTGCAGGAATAAAGGATGTTCGTAAAATCCAAATTAACCGAAAAGATGAATTGGAAACGGTTCCAATTCAAATAAAAAATTGAAATATTGAGCTGAAGTGATTTTTGATATTTCAAATTTGGTTCAATTTATTTTACTCTGCGAATAAAAAGCCCACAGGCTGGTATGTGTGTCCAACCTGTGGGCTTTGCTATACTTAGCAACTAATACAAGCTGATAGCAATAGCATCAGCCGCTTTTCTGATTATCATTCATGATTCTTCTGGCTCGTCCGCGCGTGGTGTCCTCAAAGGTCTCATCCTCGCTAAATCGCAGCCAATAGGGGTCTTCCATCAGGCAGGCATTGGTACGCTTAACAATTTCCCACGCATTGTAGTCCGGCAGTCCCATCAATTTCAAAATCTCTTTGCAATCCATCCGATTTTTCGGGAAGATTCGCTTCTTTGCCCAAACGACCACATCGACCAATGGAACTTTGCGCTCGCCGCCAATGAAAAGGTTCAGAGGAAGATCATACTGTGCAATACCCTCATTTGCGCAAAGAGACTGCCCATCTTCGCTTAGGTGTGCGATTTCTTTTTCATCCATCATCAATTTCAGATAGGCCATTTTATCACCCCATAGCGACTTTCAGGTAGTGCAGACGATATTTCAGGTATTGACGGATCGCAGATGCTCTTTTTTCGCTCAACAATGCAAGAATAGGCGAAATAGATTGAATGATTTCCTGATACAGCGCATCCAGATCACACACAGGCAGCACAGGCTCATCGATCAGCTTGATCTGCTGGGCGTGATGACTGCGGAATGGCTTCGATTTATCGAACTGATAACGGAGCTTCGTGTCTGTCAATTCTTCATCCGTTGCCCACGCAAGCAGACTGCCGCCATTGTCGTAAATAGGCGGAGCATAATTTTTTCCATCCCGGACGATTACATCAAAATTGTTCTCGTGGCGGTCTTCGTTGCCAATAAAGGCGTCGAACGCCAGCATTTGATAGAGCCACTTCTTGCCATACAATTCTACCGCATACTGAAACAGTGCCTCCGGTGAAGCGGCCCGACCGCTGGCAAGGAAATGGGCATCAGCCAAGTCTGCAAAATGATACAGTTGTTCATCGTCCGTTGTGAACTTGGGACAGACGCTGACCACATCGCAGGAATAGGTTTGAATGTCAGGAAATAGTCTGGCAGGCATCAGGGAATATTCCACATGAGGAAGCTTCAGCACCTCTGCAATCAGCGATGCCATGACTTCGGAATAAGGCTCATATCCGGCTGTTCCGGCTTCGGTGATGGAGTTTCCCTTGACCATGACAAGCTGGCCATCCACGCGATACCAGCCCTTTGAAAGCATCCCGCGGCTCGTCCGGGTTTCGCGCTTTTCCACTAGCTGAATGTTAGAAGGCATTTCGATTGGGCTCATGGTATCACACTCCTTTGCTTAATTATACCATGTTCGGGCGGATAGACAAGAAAAATTATTGAGATACGATTTTTTGAAGACTGCTCTTTTGTTGTGCTGTCGAATCTTGCATGGCATGGAAATGTGCACTGTTGTTATTGCATGACTTTTTGAATTTGTTTCAAAATTGTCCTGTCGGCCGGGATCCATTGTACGGAATCCAACTCATCTTTTGTCTGCCAGCGCGCAGCCTCGGCTTCTTTTAGAACGAGTTCACCGGAGACGACTGTACACCAGAAGCAGTCCATGGAAAGATGAAATGTCGGATAATCGTATTCGATGGTGCCGATCTTGTTATGCACTGCAATTTCCGTATCCAGTTCTTCTTCAATCTCTCTTTTCAGCGCCTGCTGTGGCGTTTCACCCGGTTCGATTTTTCCGCCCGGAAATTCCCACTGGCCTTTGTAGTCACCATGGCCGCGGGCGGTAGAATAAATTTTATGTTTTACATGGATGGAGTCGCAGATGACAGCGGCAACAACGCGGACAGTTTTCATGAAACCCTCCTATTAAATTTCTGGAATACCGCATGATAGCAAATAGCGGTAGGTTCCGTCGTAAAGTGCAGGAATGCGACTTTGATCTTCTTGGGAGCCTTCGGGAATGTATATGACCAACCCCTGACGCGCTCTTGTCAAAAGAACCCGATAAGCATTTTTCTGATATTGCTGGCGTTGTTCTATGTTGGTATGGTTCCAGCGAGTTCCACGGAATCGAAAGTAATCAAAATCGCCATTTATATAACGAAAATCCGCATCCCATGCCACAATGGCGTAATCCACTTCCAAACCCTGCACCTTAAATTCAGATGCGGCCACCTCTAAGTAGTAGGAAGAATCAACATGATCTTTTCCCTTTAAAAACCAGTTGACATGGTCGATTTGAGTGGGAACCCAAATGCCTGCGCCACGGAGTCGTTTCCCCTCCGAACTTGCCAAGAGACCATATCGTTCGGTGCCGCGGGCATGGGATTTTACCCATAGCTTTGCCGTATCAAAATTTCGTGTTAATACGATGGGATAGGAAGATTGGAGTTCTTGACATAAGTCAGCGGCTTGCTGCGGATGATTGTCAAGAAGTGCTTTTATAAATGCGGAAAGTTTATCACTTCTAAAAGATCGAAGTGATACCCCTAAATGGAGTTCTGGAACAATGGTACAGTCCAAATTTTGGAGGGAATTTCCAATAGAGGCAGTTCCAACATATTCAGAATCTGTCATTTTGTCCGAAATATAAACTTTCCAATCCGGAAAATGTTCTCTCAATGCTAGGAACCAATCTTGAATTCCTGCTTCGCCGGTATAAATTTCCTGACCACCGCCAACGAGGCAGACGATAACGGCCCAATCCTTATGCCGGTCCATAATACTGATAAGAAATTCCGGCTCGGATTGGTTGAAGTCTGTGACGTTTTTCTTCCGTTTCATAAAATTGGATAGACTGGGTGCATCCCACGCACGTTGGGCTTCGTCAAAGATAGCTACTTTTTCTTTGGGAGCAGAAGCAGTTATCATGGCATCGTCTCGAAATTTATGGATAATCTGAATAAAAGTCTTTGCCTCGCGCTCTGCAGTTTTAAGAGGAATGTGATTGCGCTCGGCACGGTCTTTTGACAATGCGGCTTGCAAAACATCTACCAGCGGGCCGTTTCCGGAAAGGAAAACTGCGTGCTCGTCGGTTTCAAACCGATGTCGTGCATTTGCAATGTTCAATCCTGCAAGAGTTTTTCCTGCGCCCGGAACACCGGTAATAAAACAAATCCCCTTTTCATGGAAGCGCTTACAGAGGTCGATGATGCGATTAATAGCCATTGTAGTGGCTGTTAAATTTTGAGCACCAGCATCATTCCGCGAGAGATCATATACAGAATGATTCCGGTACATAGCCTGCGCTGCCTCGATAATGGTAGGCGTTGGGGCATACCGAGCATTCTGCCATGTGGATAATGAGAGAGGTGCATCATGTAGGATGGAAAGTGTAGCGGTGATAGCAGTGGCGATGCTTTCTTGACTACAATGCAAAGGCATGGAAATCTTATCGTGCATCAACTGGATGCTGACGGGCTGAACGGCCCCTTCCGTGGCAACGACAATTGGAATAAGATAACGGTCTTTGCTGGCTTCGTGGAAATACTTAAGGTCAAGCGCGTAATCGGTTACTTGATCATCGGCATTCTTTGTGTATTTGGAACTTCCGACTTTAAATTCAAGTAAAAAGATAATGCCATCTATAATACAAATCGTATCAATGCGATGTCCGATGCGGGGAATCGTATACTCAAAAGAAATTTCCCCTTCTGGATAGTCGGTCAGTTGATTTTGCAGAATTGAAATTTCCTTTAACCATGCATTTTTCTGCTGGTCCGTAGTTTTGAATTCATCGTGAACCATCAGTTCCCCTAAGATCGAAGTTGGATTGGTGGATATAAAATCTTTGATGGTGGAAAAGTAATATTCGCGATTCATAAATTTCCCCCAAATGTATTCAATGGCAGGATGAAAGAGCTTCAAATACAGCTTTTTATCTTCATTATACCATGTTCGGGCGGATAGACAAGAAAAATCATTGATACACGATCTCCCTTACCACCACTTCCTCCGCCTGCGCTTTCAGCCCGTTCATATGGGCCGCCCAGAGGAGCTGTGAGCACTCTTTGTCCGGCGCAGGGAACTTGTCTGCCAAGGCCGAAATCGTGCGCTCTGCCTGCTCTGAGGCGGTTCTCTGGACTTCCTGTAAATGCGGCCAGAGCGTACCGTTCAGCAACATCCGGTTGTACAGCACAGGACGCTGATTCTTGAGATAGGCCAGCCGCATCCGGCCATACTTGCCCAGCGGTTCGGTATCATCGGTCTGCGGCAGAGTGAGCAGGGACAGCTGATACTCCCCAACCTGTGCGTAATGGGTCTCGGTGCGGACGGCGTTCGTGTTCTTCATGGAAATTCTCCTTTGCATTTTCAACAGGTGTTGCGCTCTTTGTGGAAAACAGCGCTTACTTCTTCCGATTCTGTGCGGTCAGCCAGTTGCCCTGCGCCTGATAGTAGTGCTCCATCGTGGTGGGGGCGTTCAGGATGGTGGTGCGCAGATAGGCCATGATGTTCTTGATTGGCTGGGTGGTGTTGGACATCACATCGAAGATGTACTCAATGTGTTGGCTGGTCAGCTTGTCCAGCCGCAGCCGGATGGCTTTGGTGGTCTGCGGCTGCTTGCCGACATACTGGGTCTGCCGAGGACAGCAGTACATCTCCACAATGTTGTCCAGCAGTTCCTCCAGCTTGTCGGGGTCGTACCGCTGGGCAAGGGTGTCGATCTCCAAACGTTCCCGAAACTCCTCCCGTACCTGTGCTTCCATCTGGTCAAAATCTGCGGATTCGTCTGTCTGCCCTGATAGATTAGTACTTTGTCTTTTAGTATTTTGTTTATTAGTATTTTGTTGTGTTGGATTCTCCAACGTTGGAAAACCCGACATTGGATTCTCCGATGATGGTGAATTTGGCACTGGAGCAAGGCGTTTTTCAATCCGTTCTTTCTGTGGCAGTTCAAAGACTTCATAGTTGTAGTCAATAATGCGGCCACGGGCATCACGGACTTTGCTCCGACACAGATACCCGCCATCTTCCAGTTCGTGAACCGCACTTCTCACACTGTCGATGCCGTCCCTGCACCCGGTCGTCAGCCCCTTCAGGCTGTAATCCCAATCGTCCGGCAGAGAGAGCATATAGGACAGCAGTCCCTTGGCCTTCAGGGACAGCCTCTTATCCTGCAGGTGGTGGTTGCTCATGACGGTGTAGTTGACGTTTTTATTGACGCGGAATGTTGACATGGCGGCTTCCCTTTCAGCCCAAAGCGGGCAAGAGAAAACGCAGCATTTCCCGGCTTTCGGGAAACGCTGCGTTCAGACAGGGAAGCCTGCTGTGAGCTGGCACAGCAACGGCAGCACTGCATAATTCTAACGGACATCTAACACAACTACACCTGAAATGCAGCCGCTGACGACCTGTGTGAAAAAGGCTTTTTCTAACGTCATTTCGCAAAAAGCGGCTGATTTTTGCCTGAAAATTGCGGTGTGACGTGCCTTTTGGAAGGTTACAAGAATGCCCTCAGCTGCCAATGACAGCCGCGAGGAACCAGCTTCATCCAACAATTTTAAAGACTCGAAATCGTTTTGTCCTTAATCGGGCACGTGGGTTCGAATCCCACCATCTC
>OHQQ01000358.1_pt1 | contig 33677 bp, 41 predicted proteins | sample 1578211 | NCBI WGS metagenome assembly OHQQ01 (sample SAMEA3879539, study PRJEB24766) | human gut metagenome | biome: human-associated habitat; feature: feces | place: USA | collected 1985/1987
ACCGGAGCGTATGATCTACCAGCACATCACTGTATTTGAGGAAGTAGGACACGGTGGCGCAGCCTCTGTCCCGGAAGGCGTGACAGAAGTGATCTCTGTGGATATGGGATGTGTCGGTGACGGACTTGCCTGTGATGAGACACAGGTGTCGATCTGTGCGAAGGACAGCCATGGACCATATCATTATGATGTGGTAAACGGTCTTGTGAAGGCAGCGAAAGAGAATGGCATTGATTTTGCAGTGGATGTCTATCCATACTATGGTTCAGATGCAGATGTTGCGCTGAGCGCCGGATATGATGTGCGCCACGGACTGATCGGTTCCGGCGTGTATGCATCACACGGATATGAGAGAAGCCATGTGGACGGCGTGAAGAATACGCTGGAACTGCTTGCGGCGTATCTGGACAAATAAAAATAAGAACAAGTGAGAGAATTGCATGAGAAAATTAGCATTGCCAGAAGAATTAATAAGGGTTACATCCTCAACGTTACCGTTTTGGTCAATTAAAAAGCGTATAACTACCGTACCTTCAATGCCTGCATTGCGCTCGGCAGATGGATAAGATGGCTGGTAGCTTTTAATAATACGCGGCGGCACAGCTGGTGACGCTGTAACGCCGGTACCTTCGCCATAGCCGCTGCCTGTGCCAGTACCGTGCCCGCTTCCATGGCCTCCACCACTGCCGCTGCCAGAGCCCGGACCTGTCCCGCTTCCGCGACCGCTGCCGTACCCGGTGCCGGTACCGGCAGAACTGCCCTTGCTTTTTACGGCAGCAGCTTTATGTTTGGAGGGTGAGGAGGGAGGAATATCTTTTGACGCTTCCAGAATTGCGTCGTTGTTATCTTGTACTATTTCTTCAACAGAAGTACTTTCTTCACCGGCAGCTCCATCATTTACAATAGCGGCTTCAGCTCCGTTGCCGCCTCCGCCACCGCCGCCGAAAAATGTCACTTCAACAATATCTTCGGTATCGGAAGAAAAATGTAATAATCCGGTAAAAGAAATAACCAAAACTATTAAAATATGTATCAGGGCAGAGCCAATAAAACCGGCATTGCGCCGTTTCTTTTCATCCGTCATTTTGCCGCTCCGTCGGTGGCAAGCCCAAAGCGCGTAATGCCTGCGCCCTTCAGCTTGTCAACAAGTTCAATAACACTTCCGTACTCAATATCTTTTTCTGCTCTTATAACAATGGCAAAATTACTGTTGTTTTTTTGTTCTAATGCAGCCTGCATTAAAAGTGATTGCATATCTGTTTCCTTATCGCCTAGATAAATACTGCCATCACTTTTTAATGTTACTGCAAAAGTCGTTGTTGTATCAGCGCTGGCATTGGCAGCTTGCGGCAATTTAACCGGTATAGTTTTCAAATCAATCATGTACATCGTGCTAAGCATAAAAAACACCAGCAAAAAGAACATAATATCAATCATCGGTATAATATTTAGTTCAGGCACTTTACGGTTTCGCTCCATGCGCAGTTTCATTTGCGGGCACACCTTCTTTCAGCTTGTAAAAGTGCAGTAGCACAGCGTTCGGCATTTGTAATAATATTATCCATACGGTGCGTAAAATAAGCGTGGAAACAAAGAGAAATAATAGCCACGCACAAACCGCTTGCTGTTGCAATAAGTGCTTCGCCGATACCGCCTGTAATTGCTAGCGGCGCGCCCGCTTTAAGATTAAAAATACTAAAAGCACCAATCATGCCGACGATTGTGCCCAAAAGCCCCAGCAGCGGTGACAGCGTAACAATAATGCTTAAATAGTCCAGCTTATTTTTTAAAAGCGATGTAAAAATATCCAGCTCGTTTTCCAGGTAATCGGCTAAATCTTCTTGGGTTGCGGCATTGCCGGCAGCGCTAAAAACTATTTTAGAAACCTGCCCTGGCGTAACTTTTGCCAAATCCGCAGCGCCTTGCAAATTATTTTGGCTCAGCAAATCGCAGTAATCGTTTTTAAACTTTTCGCCGGAATCCGCAGCCTTATAAAACATAAAACGCTCAATAGCAATAGCAAAAACTGTAAACGAACAAAATAAAAGCGGCCACATTACAAGCCCGCCTTTATGAAAATACATGATTGTTTCCCTGATAAAATCCATTACTAATCCTCCTAAAAATAAATAATGCCTTTCCTGTAGCAGAGAAGGCATAGCAAGTAAACGGTTGCTCCTTATCCATATCGCTCGCAGGAATCGGATACCGCAGGTAGTTCTTCTGACTTGGGTTCATCGCAAAATCCGCCTTCCCGGTTTCCCAGTGGCATAAATGGAATTTGCTCCCCTTACAGCGGCGTGACCGTTCCGGCTTATACCGGATTTTCTATTAAGTGCTTGGCACGCCTGCGGCTGATAATATTAAGATTTATTGAAAGTATAATACTAATAAAATACAAAAGCAATACCCATATGGGTATATTTGATAATAGATATCGATAGTTTTTTATGACTATTAAAAATAAATACTTGACGTAAATTCCTTATAATGCTATACTTCTAAATATGATATTTGATATCAATAATAAAAATATATAACTAAAACTTTATATCGATAATTATTAAATCAGGTGCGTTAATGCTTAATAGAGAAACAGGTGCAAAACCTGTGCTGTCCCGCAGCTGTAATGCAGAGCAAGCCTTAAAATGTCACTGGGTAAAAACTGGGAAGGCAAGGCAAGCGATGAAGCAGAGCCAGAAGAACTGCCTGATTTAGACGCAAGAAACATTCTGCGATAGACGGAATGGCGCAAACCGTAAGGAATTATTACGCCTGTCTGCCTTTTTGCGGACAGGCGTTTTGTTTTTGCGTCAAAAGGAAGCCCAATCAGCTTTTAATTTTCCGGCAAGCGAAACTCGGCAAGCTCGGCATGGAAAATTAAAAAATAAATTATTAATGAGGTGTATTTTTGATGTTGAAAAGTAAGAAAAAAGCACTGGCTTTGGCAGTGCTGTGTGCTGTAAGCAGCATGGGGTTTATGAGTTATGCCTGCGCAGAAGAACCTGCCGAACATGACAGTACGGCGCAAAAAGAAAATGTAGAAAATAATTTTACTTTGAATGAAATGGTTGTTACAGCGACAAGGACTATGAAGGAATTAAAAGAAGTACCTTCTAGTGTTAGTGTTATTACAGCAAAAGAAATAGAAGAAAAAAATGTTACTTCTGTACAGGAAGCATTACAGCATTTACCTGGTGTATATATGAGTCAGGCAGCTCAAGGTGGGATACAATTAAGAGGCTTTTCTTCATCGGATGTTCTCGTTTTAGTAGATGGCGTTCAAATGAATGATACTTATGAGGGTGATGTAAACTTTAATATGATTCCTGTTGAAAACATTGAACGTATTGAGGTTTTACGCGGTGCTGCTTCTTCGATTTATGGTGGACATGCTGTTGGTGGTGTAATAAATATTATTACTAAAGAACCGGAAGAAGGAACTCATGTAAATGCTGCACTTACTTATGGAAGTAATAATACATGGAAAAAGGCATTATCGCTTAATTCCAAAGTAAATGACAAATGGTCTTTTGGATTGGGTTATGAAAATAGAAAGTCTGACGGTTATCACGGATATTATAATAGTGCATCTGGTAAAAGTGGAAAAGGAGATTATACCGCAGATTTACCAGTGTTAAGCGATGGTAAATATATTTATGGTGGCCGTGGTGATAAAGATTGGGAGCATGAAAATTATACGGCTAATGTAAAGTATAATTTTGACGAAAGCAAGTCTATAAAATATACATATTCTAAATATAAAACAGATTTTAGTTATAAAAATCCTTTTACATATGTAAGAGATGCTAATGGTAATCCTGTTTGGAGCGGTAATGTTACTACACAAAATGGTGATATTATTAGTATAAAAGCAAGTAATTTCTATGGATATGATAATATTAATGAACGTGACATCCATAGTTTAAATTATAAAGATGAAGACAATAAGTTTTCTGCTATTTTTAGCTATTTAGAAGATAAAAAAAGTGGATATAGCAGTGCTGATGTGCCTAATGATTATAATGACATAGATTGGCGCGGGGCAGGACATTATTCTTCGCATCCTGGTAAAATTTATAACTTTACAGTTGAAAAAGCATGGGAAAATATTGGAAAACATAGTATTGTGCTTGGTGCAAATTTCAAGCAAGAAGAAATGACACAAGAAAGATTTAATTTAAGTCATTGGAAAGACCAGGATTCAAAAACTAATAAATATGCTGAAGACAGCGGTAAAGTTAAAAATATGGCAATTTACTTGCAAGATGAATATAAAATTAGTGAACCAGTTACAATGTATTTAGGTGCTAGATTTGACCATTATAAGAAAGGCAGCGGCAATTTTTGGAGTAACGAATCTGGTTCGGAATATAATGAAACATCAGATTCGGCAAGTTATAATGAAATAAGTCCTAAAATTGCATTTGATTATAAAGCTGATGATAATACCAATTATTATGTATCTTATGGGCATTCGTTTAATCCACCAGCAATGTATAAAATCTATAGATATTCTGAATTCTCACGTTATTGGTATGTCCCTAATCCTGAACTTGAACCAGAAACTTCTGATACTTTTGAAATTGGTATGAAGAAAGTATTAAATGACAATACTAATATTGGTGTAACTTTATATCATGTAGAAACAGATGATAAAATTGCTGCATCTGATTTAATAGAAGGAGAATCATATAAAGGAAAGGGTGTAAAGAAATATATAAATTTTGATTCTGAAAAACGTGACGGTGTAGAATTTGAGATAAATCATAAATTTAGTGATAAATTTAGCGGTTACTTAAATTATTCATGGCAAAGAGGCAAGTTGGAACAAGGTGGAGAAAAAAGTAACGATTATGAAATACCAAAACATTTGTTTCATGCAGGATTAGAATATAATTATGATAAATGGAATGCTCTGATAGACTGTCAATATGTAAGTGAAAGACAAGCTCCGGATTCTGAAAGTAATGAGTATGGATCAGAAGATGCTTTCTTTATAGTAAATACTGGTATAAATTATGAAATTTCTAAAGGAGTAACTTTGCAGTTTTCTATAAATAATTTATTAGATAGAGAATTTTATTGTAATGAGGCTACCTCTGGAAGAACTTATACTGTGGGTATGAGATATAGTTTCTAAATATTTAATACAGGATAGAATAAAAATTCTATCCTGTATTATGCTATAAAAAGGTGACTTGTATGTTATTTCAAATTAAACGATTAGCAGGATATATTTTAGGTTTTTGTTTATTTTATGCACCATTTGCTTTATTTCAAAAATCAATATTATATTTATTTACGGGTGATTGGAGTGAATTAAATATTCATGATGTTTGTTTTAGGATACAGACAGAACATCTATTGGATGGTAAATTGTTTACTATGGCAACACCGTTTATTGCTTATGCAGTAATACTTTTTTTAATATCATTCATCTTTGGACCAATTTTTTGTGGTAAATTGTGTCCTGCTGGTGCGTTTAGTGAATATTTAAGTAAAATTATTCCTTTTAAGTGGAAAATTTCGTGGAATAAATATATAGATATTACATCTGTCATAAACCAATTGTAAAAAATTTTCCTTTTCGTGCAGAACTGTTTGTGGCGGATTAGCACGGAGGATTATGAAAATATTTCACAAATGTTATATTGGCTTAGTGAGCGCATGGAAGATATTATGTGTCAAAATTTGTACCCGTGGAAAGGCTCGAGCGACATGGATTAATTCAATTAGAGGAGCACTTAAGATTGAAATTATAGGGGATGGGAGTATTACTATTGGACATCGTTTGATGTCCAGAGGACCACTTTATCTTAAGTCTGTGGATGGCGGGAAATTGCATATTGGTGAAAGCGTATTTTTTAATCATAATTGCTCTCTTACTTGTGCAGAAAGCATTGTGATTGGAAATCATTGCATGTTTGCCAATAACCTAGTTATCATTGATCATGATCATGAAATGGGAAAAGATGGTGTTACTGGAGCTCTTGTTTCAAAGCCTATAGTTATTGAAGACCGAGTTTGGTGCGGGGCTAATGTCACGATAACAAAGGGGGTCCATATTGGAACCGGGGCTGTGATAGCAGCTGGAGCAGTTGTGACATGCGATGTACAGGAAAAGACTGTAGTGGCAGGGGTACCGGCAAGAAAAATTCATTAAATCAAGGAGAATCAGAGTGGATTTGATTACAATAGTTGTACCAGTGTACAATGTTGAAAAATATATAAGTGACTGTTTGGACTCTTTGATCAGTCAGACATATAAAAATATAGAAATTATTTTGGTTGATGATGGATCAACAGATATGAGCGGGGCAATATGTGACCGTTATACGACATTAGATGCCAGAATAAAAGTGATTCATAAACAAAATGAGGGGCTTGGATTTGCTAGAAATACTGGATTAGAGGTTGCACAAGGAAAATTTGTGACCTTTATAGATTCAGATGATATGGCAGATGCTGATCTTGTTGAAAAATTGGTAAATGGACTTTATGAAGAGAACTGTGATACTTGTATAGGCGGATTCAAGAGAATTTCAGAAAATGGTACAGTTAGTTTTGAGGAAAAATACGATAAAATAGTATACGAGGGAAAAGATGTATATGATAAATTGTTCGCACGAATGTTGGGAAGTGCGCCAGATAGACATGATTCAGTAAGAATGTCTGTATGGAATGTTATGTATTCTATGGATGTTATTCGAAAACATAAAATTGAGTTTCCTTCAGAACGGATATTTATTTCGGAAGATATTATTTGGGATTCTGAATACTATAAATATGCTAAGAAAGCTAGTGTGATTAGCTCAACTGCATACAATTATAGAATTACACCTGGATCGTTGACACAGAAGTATAAGCCGGATATGTTAGAAAAAATATGTGTCTTGTACAAAGAACTGTATAATAGATTTTTGGATGATAAAATAAAAATTGCACGTCTTCAAAGACAATTCTTTGTGAATCTCAGAGCATGCATTAAACAGGAACGTTTTTCAGTGTCTAATAAAAGCAATATGGAAATACGAACAGCGATAAAAGAAATCGTTAATAATCACGTAGTTCATAATGTTTCAGAAGAATATTTACAAGTTATTCATCAAGGAAAACAAAAACTGTTTGTTTGGATAGTTAGGTATAAGTGTGTCGAATTATTATATTTTATTAATAAGATAGGAGGACTGTAAGATGGGATGGAAAGATAAAATAAAGATACTTATATTGGGATATCGAGCAACAAGTGCTTCGTATATAGATCATTTGAGAAAGATTGGAGTAAGGATCGGTAATGATGTTGTACTGTTCCGACCTATGAATACAACGATAGACACGCAAAATCCACATTTACTTAGAATCGGAAATCCGGCACGCAAAATTATGTCACTAGAGGACTATTATGAGAAGCGAAAGAAAAAGCAATTGGCGGAGGCAGTGAATTATGCGCAATGCTATAAAGAGTGCTTTGGTGAAAATCCGATGATGGATAAATTAGATGAGTATTTCTACTTATTCTTTGATCCGAAAAATGAGGAACAAAGGAAGATTTTTGATTTTAAGTTGAATTTGATGGGAAACTATGATGAGGCTCTTCAGGCAGCAATAGGAGGGGCAATTTTTAAATCATATGAGGAATTTATAGACTATTGCGAATTAATTAATAATGGATGGAAAAATAATGAGTGAGTTGAAAATACGTCGGTCAACGCTTGAAATAGTGATGTTATGTCTATCATTTTATGAATTTACATGTGTTCCACATTCGCTTTTCCTAATCATCAAGTATTCAATTATTGCATACTTGCTTCTTTCGCACATAAAAGAATGTGGAAAAATGAAGAAAGTGGTAGCCCCCATTTTGCTATATGGAGGCATTACGTTTATAGCGACACTCGTACATCAAAATGTACTAAATCGACAAGGGGCGGCGTTTGTTTATATGCTACATATTTTGGCGATTTATGTTACCATTGTTGCATTTATGCGATGTCGCGGGGTGGAAACACTTGTAAAATTGCTTATAAAGACATTGTTGGTGTTTGCACTTGTGACAGATATTCCTATGGTGTTTATTAATTACGATTTCTCGAGTCCATCAGAGAGCTATTTAATAGGGAATAAGTTTGCCGTTTCGTATTTACATTGTTTTATTGTTGCGTTACTCTTTTGCATAAATAACGAAAAAAAATTAAAAAAATCATATTTTAAAATTTGTCGAATAGTGTTTCTTATATTTTCAATCATGATTTGCAGACTAGTTACATGTACAACAGGTATGCTAATATGTTTGATTTTGGGCGCAATGATTTGCTTTCCTATTTCGATAAAAATAAGACGCATTCTTTCGTCACCAAAAGTTGTGATTCTGATAACGGCCGTGATAAATTTTTTGATGTTGGGAAGTGTTAGTTTACTTACCAATCCGTATGTAGTAAGTTTTGTTTATGATGTATTAGGTAAAAGTTATACGTGGGTTGGTCGATTACATATTTACGCTATGATTTCTGACGTTATAAAAGTACATCCATGGATTGGTTATGGATATTTTTCCAATATTGTGGAAGAAATTCTGGGATTTGGAAATGCACAGAATGGTGTGTTAAAAATAATAGTGGATTCTGGAATCGTGGGATTAATAGGATATGCATTGCTCGTATATAGAAGTATGAAAAGCAATGAAAATTCATCAAAAGAAGGATGGGCGTTGACGGCTTTTGTATATTGTATGATAATTGCATCGATCGTAGAAATAAATTTGACGGACTACTTATTTTTCCTAACAATTGCAATTATATTTTCTGCGAAGGAAATGAATTTGGATATCAGAAATTATATAGAAGAGAGGCGGAATACAGTTGAAGAACTCAATGGGGAAAAACGCGTTTTTAAACGGATTTAAAAATGTATTAAATTTATTGTTTCCGCTACTTACATTCCCATATGTTTCAAAGATTTTGAATGTCGAGGGAATCGGACGATATAATTTTGCACAATCGGCAGTAAGTTATTTTTCTTTGATTGCTGGTCTTGGCATATCTTCTTATGCAATTCGTGAGGGCGCAAAATATAGAGAAAACAAAAAAGAATTTAATATCTTCGCTTCTGAGGTGCTTTTGTGTAATGTGCTCTCAACAATTATTGCGTACCTTTTATTAGCTCAGTGCATGATTCTTGTGGACAAGCTGAAAGCGTATGCAGCACTAATTTGGATCTTTAGCATTCAAATTGCATTTACAACGATTGGAATAGAATGGCTGTATTCTATTTATGAGGAATATGAATACATAACGATAAGAAGCATTGCTTTTAAGATTATTTCTATTGTAATGATATTTGTTTTTGTTAGAGATAGTAGTGATACAATAAATTATGCAGCGATAACGGTATTTGCCTCCGTTGGATCAAATGTGCTGAATTTGATTCATTCTAGGCAATATTTTCGGATTGTAAAAGTGCATATTAGAGATTGTGTAAAGCATTTGAAACCGATATTGGTTATATTTGCTTCTAACATTGCAATTATGATTTATGTGTATTCAGATACCACAATGCTTGGATTTATGCAGACGGATTATGAGGTTGGAATATATTCTGTTTCTGTCAAAATATATACCATTGTAAAAAATCTCTTGGCCTCGGTATTGATCGTGTCGATTCCACGTCTTTCAATGTATTATGGGATCGGAAAAATAAAGGAATTTAAAAACACGGCGCAAAAAGTATATGATGCAATTACTGCGTTGGTTATGCCCGCTGTAATTGGATTACTATGTGTTAGTGAACCAGTTGTGTTGGTTATATCTGGTGATGCATACATATCTGCACAATCGTCACTACGCATTTTGTGTATTGCATTATTATTTTGCATCTACGGTTGGTTTTTCAGCCAATGTATACTGATGCCGGCGAAAAAGGAGAAAATGATTCTAATTGCCACATGTATAAGTGCAGCTGTAAATGTAGGCCTGAATTTTTGTTTGATACCGATATGGAAAGAAAATGCCACAGCATTTACAACTGTTGTAGCTGAATTTATTATGTTCCTTGCTTGCGTAATGCGCGGATTGAAAATCACAAAAATTAAATTGTTGAATAAGAATACTCTTGGTGTCTTGGTAGGGTGTGCGGAAATTGTCTGCGTATGCAGAATAGTTGTGTCATGCAATTATAGTCCGGTCATACAACTGATAGGCACTGTAGCGATATCTGGAATTGTATATGTATTGACACTTGTTTTATTTCACAATGATACCATATGTACTATTTTAAGAAAGGTATGTCGAACACATGAAGAGTAAAGTGACATTTTTAATACCATATTTTGGAAAATTACCAAATTATTTCGATCTTTTCCTAAAATCTTGTGAATACAATATGGGGGGGTATAAATGGATTGTGTTTACAGATGACCAAACAATTCGGAATTGGCCGGATAATGTATTACGTGTTTTCATGACGTTTGATGAACTAAAAGAATTAATTCAGTCAAAATTTGATTTTGAAATAAAAATAATAGAACCACATAAATTGTGTGATTATAAACCAGCGTATGGCTATATATTCGAAGAATATTTAGAAGAAGCTGACTACTGGGGACATTGCGATATTGATACGATACTTGGAAATCTCGATTTCTTTTTACATGATTTGTTGAAGTGTAACTATGCTAAACTATTTTGTCTCGGGCATATGGAATTATATAAAAATACATATGAAAACAACCGTATTTTCATGCGGCCAATAGGAGAACGATATTTATATAAAGAATCTTTTTCATCGAGTAGGACAACTGTTTTTGATGAATGCGGAAGTGGCGCGGAGAATATAAATGATATTTTTAAATATTACAATAAGCCTGTTTATGAAAAAGATTACTCCATGAATTGTAGCATTGTTCCGACACGTTTGGTAAAGGTTACATATTTGGCTGAAAACGATTCTTTCTATACAGAAAAACCTAAAGATGCTTTGTATGTATTTGATAGGGGAAACCTTTTCAGATTGTACAAGGATACGAAAAATAATAAGATAGTCCGAGAAGATTTTTTGTATATTCATCTTCAACTTAGAAAAATGAAGTTTGATAGCGATATATTAAGCAAAGAATGTTTTAAAATTTTGGAGAACCAATTTGCACAGATCAACAATTCGAGCATTTTAAATAAAACGGTAGATAATTTGTCAATTAGAGAATTCAACATGGTCAAGAGACATGCATTGTCACTTCGCTTTTTTAAATTGCAAGTGAAGTGGAAAATTAATAAACTGAAAAGAGTTGTGAGAAAAATTAATGGATAGAGAATTGGTAAGCGTAATTATTCCTGCGTATAATGTTGATAAATTTTTGGGAGAGTGTGTACGTTCGTTACTTTGTCAGACATATACGAATTATGAGATTATTATTATAGATGATGGATCGACTGATAACACATATGTTATTGGAGAAAGCCTTACATTTGAAAGTACAAAAGTGGAAGTGTTCCGTCAAGAAAATCAAGGTGTTAGTGTAGCAAGAAATGTGGGTATGCAAAAAGCAAAGGGAGAGTTTTATGTTTTTGTCGATGCGGATGACATAGTTGCACCCCGATATATTGAGACACTTGTTTTTTGTGCCCAAAAATCTGACATGGGGATTATTGGGTTTACTTCCGAAAGAAAAGAACTTACAACAGAAGTAAATCTGAATAATGTATATGTTAATGCGTCTGATGTGATAGAAAATATATTGTGTGGCTCCAATTATGATGGTTATTTATGGAACAAGATATTTCAAAAAAGAATTATAGAAAATAATAATTTGAAATTTCTGAAAAATATAGTGGTCTTGGAAGATTTGTTGTTTGTATTACAGTACTTGAAAAATTGTAGTACAATTGCAGTTTCAAATGAAAAACTGTATTATTATCGGAATAGAGAGGGTAGTGCTGTTAATAATAATCGACTGGATAAATATCTATCGAAATATAAAGTGATGGAGGAAATAAAAAAGCAGGACTTTACTTGTACAGAACAAAGTAAAAAGAAAACATCATTTTTATATTTTGAAACAATGTTTAGCTACTTGAATCAGATCCTTATTCGAGAAAATAAAACCAATGAGCTGGCTGAAATATTGCCCAATGTAGATATCGTAGAACTTTTAAAGTTAAAGAACATAAAACTTTTTTTGAAATTCTTGTATCTTAAGATAAAAGGAAAGCTATATAAAATATGAATGAACAGAATTTGTTTGAGACTTTACAAAGGAAGTCAACTGGGGAAAACTTATGGGATGCAGTATGTTTTTTTCAAGGAAACATTTTTAAAACTTATTCAGGGTTAGAGTTTACATATGAATTGAGAAGAGGACGAAACGGAGGATATACAAAGGAGTTGAGACATTGGGGTCAGACCCTTTGAAATACTAATAAAATGAGTAAATATGTTCTAAAAGTTTTCTAAAGAAAGTATAACATAAAGAAATTACGAATCTGTATGTGTTAAGGATGCTCAGTTAAAGCAATATGAACACAATAAGGAGAGATATGAACACAACATTACTTATCATGGCTGCTGGTATCGGTAGCCGTTTCGGAACAGGAATTAAGCAGTTGGAGCCAGTGGATGATACTGGACATATCATCATGGATTATTCCATTCATGATGCAATTGAGGCTGGCTTCAACCATGTAGTATTTATTATCCGTAAGGATATCGAGAAGGAATTCAAAGAGGTCATCGGTGATCGTATCGCAGCTATTTGCTCTGCTCATAATGTAACTGTGGATTACGCTTTTCAGGACATTAACGATATTCCGGGAACTCTGCCGGAAGGACGTACAAAGCCGTGGGGAACTGGACAGGCCGTGCTTGCAGCGAAGGAAGTAATCGATACCCCGTTCATTGTGATCAATGCAGATGATTACTATGGCAAAGAAGGCTTCAAGGCCGTCCACGAGTATCTGGTAAATGGCGGTGAGTCTTGCATGGCTGGCTTTGTGCTGAAGAATACCCTGTCTGATAATGGCGGTGTGACTCGTGGTATCTGCAAGATGGACGAGGATAACAACTTGACTGAGGTTGTGGAGACCAAGAACATCGTAAGGACTGCGGATGGAGCAGAGGTAGATGGTGTGGCAGTCGATGTGCATTCTCTGGTCTCCATGAATATGTGGGGCTTGACTCCTGATTTTCTGGATGTACTGGAGGACGGATTCAAAGAGTTTTTCCAGAAAGAAGTACCGGGTAATCCTCAGAAAGCCGAGTATCTGATCCCCATCTTCATCGGTGAGCTGCTGGAGCAGGGCAAGATATCTGTGAAGGTTCTGAAGACCAACGACACCTGGTACGGCATGACCTACCATGAGGATGTCGCAGCAGTGAAAGACAGCTTCAAGAAAATGTTGGCGAATGGCGTGTATAAGGCCGACCTGTTCAGTGATCTGTAAATAACGATGAAAGAAACGATTGATTTACTCGGCAAGATCATCACAAACATCCTGACTGCTCTCTATGAATCGTTTGGATTTTCACTCCTTCTTTCCTTCCTCGCCCCCCCAAAAAGCAAAAATAACTCAGAATAGCGAATGGCAGGAAAAAAGTCAAGAATTTTGAATCGAACATGCGTTCGCGCTATGCTATAATACGTTTTGTATAACTGAAAAGAAAGTAGGATGTGGATTTCCGATTATTAAGATGCCCTCTAGTATTACGAAAGAGGGTGATGCCCTATGAACACAATGGAAGTGCTTACTTTATTGCTAGTAGTTTTTGCGGCACTGTCTTACATAGATAATCATAATAAAAAGAAATAGCATCCCAGACCGTCCAAAGTTGAGGATGCTATTCTTTGTAGTTTAACTTTACTGAGGGCAAATCGGATAACACATCCGATAACCTTTCTGAGTAAATTATACATGAGGGTGCTTGATTTTTCAAGTGCCCTTTTCGATACAATTAGCAAAATAAATCTTGACATGAGTGCGAATTGCGAAGAGGAAGAAACGGCGACTATACAAATGAGGTGCCGGGATGGGTCGATTTGGAACGATTGTTGAATGCAGTAGTTCACAATTTTGAGTTGCTTTTTTCCAATTATTCTCATTTTATTGATTCACGTGGATCCATTATGTGGAATGTAAAGGTGATTAATCTGATTCTTGCGTTTGGCAAGGAAGATGCTATGGATATGATTGAGAAGAAGGTTATACAGTTTGTTTCGTGTGAATAATGGAATGAGAGATACACTAGCTTGTGGTTGGGTGCAAACTTCGAAACAGACAAGAAGGGTACGGGAGATATGAAGATACTAATGATTGGAAACGGCTTTGACCTAGAACACGGTCTGCCTACAAAATACACGGATTTTTTGGATTATATCATTACTTTTCGGGGATATTATGCAAGGGTCTATCAGGGACAGGCTAAGCCACGATGCGATGCTGATAAAGGCGACTATTTTGAAAAGTTATTTTCCGATAAGAAGAATCACTATAAAGTAGAGGCGTTGCAGGCGATGACGAAGGATAATCTGTGGATCGATTATTTTATTAAGGTCAGAGAGCAGCATCTAAAGAATAAGGAGAACTGGATCGATTTCGAAAGTGAGATATCGAGAATTGTTCAGGATCTTGATGAATTTCAAAAGATTGCAGGCAGTTCTTCCCGGACAGAAGAGTACTATCATTACAAAGAGAAACTAAGAGAGATTCTTGAACAGGAAGATTTGACTCCGGAAGCTATCCCCAAAACGATTGATAAACTTATGCTGGAGTTGAATAAGTTGATCTGTGCATTGGAGATTTATCTGGATGATTATGTTGGCGGGAAGAAGATTATACTGTACAATCCGGATATTGCGCAGATTCATCCGGATAATGTGATTTCGTTTAACTATACGGATACATTTCGGAAAGTATATGGCGAGTATGATACGAATACCCTGCCGTCATTTGTTCATGGTATGGCTACTGATCATACAGATCGATTTCGGGTTCGACTTAGAAAAAAAGGCGATAAAAATGCCAATCGGGTTGAACGAACCATTGAGAAGAACAATATGGTCCTTGGTATTGATGAATATTTGCCGGAGGATCGTAGAGCTGCAGAGATTGATTTTATTGAATTCAAGAAGTTTTATCAGCGGATTTATAAAGGAACAGGCAATGAATACAAGAAGTGGCTGCTGGCAAATGAACCGAAAATGTTATATATATTCGGACATTCTTTGGATGTTACGGACAGGGATCTCTTGCGGGAATTCCTCGAGCGGGATGATGTTAAGACGGTAGTCTTTTATCTGGATAATAAGCAGCGCCGACAGCTGATCACGAATCTGGTAAAGATACTTGGAGAGGATGCGGTCATTGAGAAGACATATGGGAATAACCCAAGTATTGTTTTTCAGAAACAAAGTCCGGCAGAGAAGATTGAAAACAGCAAGTTTGATCTGCTTCGCGACATCGGCAGAGTGCGGCGTCTGTGTGAGATGCCGGAAGCATCGGCAAGAGTGCTTTTGAACAAAATCGATACGAAGATCAATGATCGGGATCTGGAGTATTTCGGAACGCAGGTGGAAGTGATCGATCTGTTCGATGCGTTGCAGAGAATCGGTCTGGGTGAGCGGTACAAGGATGATTTGTACCATATTGCGGTTTCTTTGGTGGAAGAGGTTGGCTGTGAACCGAAGCAATTTAACGAGGAAGATTGGAGCTGCGGTGAATACGATGGCTCGTTTGGGCCGGATGCAGATACGGCAGCGTTTATTAAAGAAATTAATTCATTTACCTGGATTTATCAAAATGCGCACGAACAAGAGCATACAGATGAGGAAGATGATATATTTTCAAAATATGAGTATCTTTTTCATAGTGATGGAGAGGTTCGGGAACCGATATTTAAAAGGGTATGGGAAGATTTTAGAAAGGCATGTTCCGAGGGGGCATATAGCCAAAAGAAATTGTGGGATTTCATGCGTTCGATTGTTTTAGGACCTGCGCAAAATATTGCGTATGGAACGATTCGTAAATTCCGTCAGGAAACGGATGATCCGATCGAGATTGCACAGCTCACAGAGCTGATGTATGAGATGGAGGCGAACGAGTACATGGAGTCTGTGGCGGAAAATTTACATAACAAATTGGATTAGGAAAGATAGGAACCGCCTCAGGTGATGACATGGGGCGGTTCGGTGCTACATATTATTTGTTTTGCTTAGCAAGGGCGGCTTCCAATTCAGCGATACGAGAGGCCTGTTGATTGATTTGCCAGGTTTGTTGGTCAATCTGCGAGGCCTGTTGGTCAATCGGAGAAGCTTGCTGATCAATGGTTTGCGTCAATTGTGAATTGGCTTCTTCCAGATAGCGAAGCTTATTGTTTTTTATGGTTTCCCAATAGGCGGCATCAGCGCGTGACTGTGCGCACTGGCGGGCTACTGCGTCTGAGTTGAGCTGATATAAGGAGTCCGCAGCTTTTTGCATTGTTTCATTATTTTTTGTGATCATACGCAAATCCTCCCATGTCTTTGTTTTGAAAAGTTTTGCCCAACGGTCAATTCCATAGTGCCGATCCTCTTCTGTGCCAAAAAGCAAAAATAAATCAGAATAGCGAATGACGGGTGAAAAGTCAAGAATTTTTTGAATATGAGGGATAAGCCGAATAGCAGAAATCACAGATATGTGCGAGTCTAAATTGTATTTTTAAAATGAATCCGCTATACTATAAACAGTATAGCGGATTTTATGTTTGGAGAGAGTGTATATGGTCCAGGAATTTGATTTCAATATGATGAAGATAAGTGAAATTATTAAGCGTGTTACACAGATTTGTCGTAGCCTTCATGTAGTACGCCTGGATTTATTTGGATCTTTTGCGACTGGAACCGCAACAAGTCGAAGCGATGTTGATTTTGTTGTTTACGGAGAAGTGGATCATGAGGCGTTAGAAGAAGCTGTGGAGAAAATTGATACACTTAGGAAGATTGATTTCTTTTATTATGATGAAATAGAAAATAAGTATTTGCTGGAGGATATTAAGAAGTATGGAAAACAAATTTATTAATCGATATCATTCTTTTTGTCATAGTTTAGCGAATCTGAAGAAAAGCACCGTGGCGGATCCTCAGGCAGATTTTGTGTTAGAAGGTACAGTACAGAATTATAATCTTACCTTTGATTTATCCTGGAAGATTATGAAAGATATTTTAGTTAAGTATATGGGAATCCTGGATTTTGCTGTAGGTTCACCGAGGGAAGTGCTACAGACGGCTTTCTCCAATGGAATCATTGAAAGTGATATGTGGCTGGAAATGCTGCGGGCACGGAATCAACTGGCTCATGATTATGATGGCGAATTAGCAAAGAAATATTTTGAGCGGATTACGGTGGAGTTCTATCCGCTATTTGTCAAACTTCAGGAGCGGGTCAGAAAGTATTATGAAGAGCCTTGTCTGCGGGAAACAATGACTTTTTACACAAAGGGTTGATCGATGCGAAAGTATGTATATTTATTTGAATTGGATTCTGTCCGTAAGACGGATGTGGATATTATTGCCGGACAGAAGGCGCTATATGATGAGATTCATGTTTCTGCACTGGATCGGCAGGAAGAAAAGCTGAGCGCAGAAAAGGCAGAAATCGTAAAACAGTGCGTTACACTGTACGAGGAGTATGCCGACGGAAATATATGCAAGGAAGAATTCATCCGGCAGTGAGATGCCTACAGAGTGCAGGAAGATGAACGGATGGGGCAGATTCAACGACTTCGTACCGAGAAAGATCAAATTTTCCAGCCTGTGAAGAAGAATACGGATAATTTGCAAGCCGTGATGGATACTGTGAGAGAAGCTGGCGATGTGATGCACTTATCACAGAATGTGGTAGAAACCTTTATTGACCGCATCGAGGTTTTCAACGATGAGCGTGTGAAAATTCGTTTTACATTTGAAGATGTGCTGGCAGACTATGCCGAATGAGTCGTAGCCAGAATCAATACAGTAAGCAGAGTTTTTTGTAAGAACATGAGATTCATGGTATCATAGAAGCAATAAAAAGTCTGTGTGTGGCTACGCGAAAGGAGCAGCAGAGATGAAAAAATTGAACATCCCAGTTGGTATTTCGGACTTTGAGAAGATTCGGAACGGTGGGTTTTATTATATTGACAAATCTGGCCTGATTACGGAAATTTTGGACGAAAAAGCAGAAGTGACACTTATCACTCGACCACGGCGTTTCGGCAAGACGCTTGGCATGAGTATGCTGGAAAGTTTCTTCGACATCCGTAAAAACAGCAAAGAATTGTTTGAGGGACTGGAAATTGCGGAGCATCAGGCATTATGTGATGAGTGGATGAATCAGTATCCTACAGTCTTTATTTCATTCCGACAGGTAGACGGTCTGGATTTCACTGGGGCATACGATATGCTCACAATGGTGATAGCGGATTTGTACAACAAACATCTTTATTTGCTTGATAGTAAAAGTGCTACAGAATTCCAAAAAACAGCGTTTGAGCATCTTGCACATGGCAATGGTTCTATAAAAGAAGTTAAGAGCAGCCTTATGCTTTTGACAACGATGATGCAGAGCTATTATGCAAAGCCTGTAATTCTTCTTATAGACGAGTATGATGTCCCTGTAGCAAAAGCGAATAACAACGGTTATTATAATGAAATGGTCGATGTTATGAAAGGGTTGATGCAGGCCCTAAAAGACAATCAAGCACTTCAGTTTGCAGTTGTTACGGGCTGCTTAAAGATTGCGAAAGAAAGCATTTTTACGGGAACAAATAATTTTGTATCGGATACTATCACAAATTCTCGTCTGAACGAGTATTTCGGATTTGTACAGAGTGAGGTTGACCTGCTGCTAAAGGATGCTGACTTGACAACGCAGGCTGAGAGCATCAAGAAATGGTATGATGGATACCATTTCGGAGCCTTTGATGTTTACTGCCCGTGGGATGTAATGAATTATTTGCTGGAACTGCAGCGCAATCCGAAAGCTAAGCCTATCAGCTACTGGAAGAACACCAGCGACAATGCAATCATCCGTTCCTTTATTGACTATGCGGGGAGTACCATCACAAATAAACTTGAAACCCTGATGGCTGGTGGCTGCATCGTTCAGCGTGTGGATGAAAACCTGACCTATGATTATCTACATTCCTCAGAAGACAATCTTTGGAGTACGCTGTACCTGACAGGGTACTTAACCAAGGCGCGTGAAGAAGATTATAAGGGTGAGTTGCCGGATGGCATGGTTGCCCTTATGATTCCGAATGCAGAAATCAAAGAGATTTTTGAAACAACAGTCATCAAATGGTTCGATGACAGTACGAAGAAGTGGAATCGAAATGCTTTGTTTGATGCAGTCTGGAACGGTGACAGCGAAGGCATTACCAAGGAAATGAATGCTCTGCTCCGGCGCACCATAAGCTACCATGACTACCGGGAAGACTTCTATCATGCTTTCCTTGCGGGCATCTTTACAGGTGCCGGATATATGGTGGATTCCAATAAGGAGCATGGAGAAGGCCGAAGTGATGTGGTCGTTTACGATTCCATCAATGCCCGCGTTGCAATCTTTGAAGCAAAGTACACGAAAGTTTTGGAAAATCTGGAAAGTGAATGCGATATAGCCTTGCAGCAAATTGATGATCGGATGTATGCAAAGGAGTATGAGGATGATTACGATCAGATTCTTTGCTACGGTATTTCGTTCTTTAAAAAACGTTGCATGGTAAAGAAAAAGTGATTCACAGCAAATCTTAACTTGAATTCTGTATTATAACTTAAAATGAGTTAAAATACAGAAAAAGAATTATAAAATAATGTTAAACTCCAATGAAATGGTGGATGCATGCAATGGAAATACATTTAAGTATGCGGATTTTGAAGATATGCTGACAAATTATTCCGTATATTTAAAAGGCGAATTGAAGGATTATATGTTAATTTATATGGAAGACAGTGATTACAGTAATTTTATTTCATTCTTTGATTATTTTCAGGGCAGGGATTCGTATCACTGTTTAAAACAAAATTGTATTTTTAATATTAATCCGTTATACTATATGCAAAGTATAACGGATTTTTATTAATCAATAAAACCAATAACATTTCATTCGTGAAATCGTATAGGATAAATCAGGAGATAATTATGTTAACAATCGTTTATGGAGAGGTTGATGGGGCAATTAATGACCCAGACACCTATTTTAATCATACCTATTCTCAAAAATGGTTTGAGGACCCTTTTGTTAAGGAGATGATCCGGGCGGTAGACAAGTCGGAGGTATTGTCATCCCATGCAATTGAAAGTCCTGTTCTTGGAATTATTCCGACATCGAAATTGTCTGGTGGGGTAAAGGCACTTATCCTTGTTTATAAAAAGCCGGAGCTGTTGATAGATTGTACTGCATGCGGTGAAAATTGTGCCGAATGGATTCTTAAAATTGCGGAAAACCAGAATACTTTGATCAATTTGAATTATTTCATGGATTTTCCGGAACCATTTGAACTTCAGAATGTATATAGTTCGACATTAAGTTATCCGCCCCGGCTTATTACGCCGGATTACGTGCTGTGTGAGGATTCTAATTCAGGGTTGGAGATGTTTCATGCTTTAGCTGAAAAAGTTTCAGCAGAATGTCATAGCGCACATGGAAAATCCAAGTGACTATACAGAGAGCACAAAATACCTGAGCTGGGAAAGGTATTTTACGCATGTACTGGAAGAACATACGAAGGGGACAGAACTGGAATATCACAAGAAAAAATTAAACAAACAGTATCTTTATGCCAGAGCGATGAAAATATTATCAAAGTTTTTACTGGACAGTAATATTAATTTTGACAGGTGCATGGTATAGGAAAAAAGGATGAGATAAAACCAGCGTCTAAGCCCGACACATAAAGAAAGGAGAACGAAAACGATGAAAGCATTAAAAAAACAACAAATTGCGGTCATTTTGGTACTGTCTGTCATACTCAGCACATTCGCAGCTGTTACACCTGTAAGTGCGGCATCGCTGTCTGCACAGCAGTATTTGGAAAAGATGGATATAGCGGTGCGAAACTTAAAATCATATGATTTTACGCAGACAACCGATCAGAAGATGACAATGGAAGGGCAGATCATTCAAAATAAGACGGTGGTAAAGCAAAGCGTATACAACAGTCCTCTGAAGGTAAAAAGCGTAACAGATACAACCACAGTACTTGCAGGAATGAGTTCTAAGAACCAGGCGGTTGCCTATCTGACAAAAGATGCGGATGGATTGCTGTGGGAGTACATTTCTTCCAATGGTTCCGGATATCAGAAAACAGGGATTTTAAACTATACCAATCAGATCAAAGGTATGGATATTTCCATGTATTCGGATGCAAAAATTGTGAAAAAGAAAATAAAAGTCAACCGGATCAATACCGTTCAGATTTCGGCGCAGGTAAAGGGCTCCGATGTGGTGAAATTTTTGGACCAGATGGGAATGAGCAAAGAGATCAATGCGGCAGCTGCTGTGGATTACAATACGTTGCCGGCAATCAAAGTGACCTGTTGGATCGATAAAAAAACCTGCCGTCCAGTCAGAACCACGGCGGATATGAAAGCGTTTATGAACGGGTATATGTCGGCGCTGTATCAGAAGCTGGGACAGGATCTGAAACTTGTTTATTCGCAGGCAAAAGTAACGGTAACCTATATAAATTTTAATAAGGCTGCAACATTTACCATACCGAAGGAATGCAGATAAAGATACCACATTTTCAAAGATGACAACAACAGTTACTGCGGATACAAATAAAATAGTATATACGGCAAAGGTTCCGAAAGACGCTACATCTGCACGGTAAGTATTCGGTTGGAACATACACCTATCAAAAATAAATGTTTCTGAGAAGAGAGAATAGCTGTTTGCGAAAACGGCTATTCTTTTTTTATCTAAAATGGCATATTTCTTGTCAGAAGCAATTGAAATTATAATTCAAATATGATAGGATAAAGTAGGCTGTCTAGTGTAGAAAAGACACATAAGGCAGAGTTGGTGATATATGTAATGTCAGAGAATGATAGTTACTACATATAAAATTATAAAACTACGGAGGAAGAAACATGAAGAACAAAGATTATTTAACAGTAAGACAGGAAGAATTAATGAATTTTCTGTGGAAGGTCAATGAGCCGCTGACTGCCAACGAGATGGCAGAGCGCCTGGCAGAAGACGGATGGAACAATGTTACATTGTTTAAGACCGTTCAGTCTCTGACAACGGATGGCTATCTGGAAGTTGTAGGACTTGAGAAAACCGTCAAGACTTATGCACGTAAACTCGCTCCGTCTATGTCAAAAGACGATTATTATGCATCTGTATTGATTAAGCGTGGAATTGACAGCAGTTCTATTGCGAACATTACAGCTGCTCTGATCGGAGCAAAAGATAAGCAGGCAAAAGAAAAAAATGCAGAGGTTATTGCAAAGTTAGAGGAGATTATTGATACTCTGAAAAATGATGAGGAATAAGAATGCAAATAACGATATTTTCGGTTTGGATGACGTTCGTTTGGTGTAACATTTTTATTGTACTGTGCTACATTCTCAGAAAACGATCGGTTCTGCTGAATTTATCCAGTATGACAGGAATCATTATTTTATATTTGTTTTGTCTGATCAGGCTTGCCGTCCCGGTGGAATTGCCATGGACGAAAGTGGTATCCGGAGGCAGCCTGTATAATTTCCTGTATCAGATATTCGGGTGTGAAATAACCTGTGTGGCAGGGCACGAAATCTATGTCTATCATATATTTGTGGTGGCATGGGGAGTGGTCATGGCAGTTCTTTTGACGCGGTATCTGATACAGTATCACAGAGTTGTGTCGTATTTTTCAGAGATGGAAAAAACGGAAGATACAGAATTAAATAATATTTTAGATGAAATTTGTACGGATAAAGAAAAGCGGAACGTTAAGATCGTACAGACAGCCGCGGTAGAAGTACCGTGTTGTATGGGGATTTTTGAGAAACGGATATTGATTCCGGACAAAAAATATTCGCGTGAAGAATTGCATTATATTATTCTACATGAATATACACATTTGAATAATAAGGATATACTGACGATACAGCTGATCAACATTATGTGTATCGTGTTCTGGTGGAACCCGTTTGTGTATATTTTAAAAGGAGATATGTATCAGAGTATTGAGATCCGTTGTGACCAGACGGTTACAAAGAAACTCAAATCGGCAGAGCGGGGTAACTATCTGACGGTGATATTAAAAGAGTATAAGGCAAGTGTGCAGGAAAAAGAATTTCGAAAACCTGCAGGAGCCATGCCGTTGTTTGAAGATCATTCGGATCATCTGATCGAACGATTTCGTCTGGTCGCGGAGGGAAAGCAAAGCAGTTCGCGTATTGGAAGAATTCTTGTTCCGGTGATTGCGGTTGCACTGTTGGTGCTTTCTTATTCAATAATACTTCAGTCTAGATATGAGGTGCTAGAGAGTACCTATGGTTTGAAGGGCGATAGTTTGGAAATAAACCAGAAGAATGCATATATGTATGAGAAGAATGGGGAGTATTATCTTCATTGTGAAGAAGGAAATTTTCCTATCGATAAGAAAACAGTGAAACTTTTGGAGAAAAATGAGTTTAATATTCGAAAAGGAGGAAGATAACATGAAAAAGAAACTTTTAATTGTAGCAACGGTTTGTGCATCATTATTTGTTGTTGCGCCTGCTGTGAGTGTGAGTGCTGCAGAAGTTGAATCGGAGTCGCAGGTACAGACTATTCAGAATGATGATATAGGGATTGCACCGTGTGCGGATGAGATTGTTACAAAATTTCGGCTTTACAAAAAAACTAAATTACAATATCGAAGATGGAATCAGACCAGAGGATATTGGGTAGATAAAGATTGGATTGATTTAAACTAATCAAAATTTTTGCCAGTGCAGCTGCACCGGCATTTTTTTATAAATGATTCTTTCGCAAATTATAATTCTTCCGGCAGTTCCCACGCCTGTGCCTGTTGTTCATATTCCGAAGCACGGGAGAGAAGATCCCCGGCAGAGCATGGATCACAGAGTTCATTTTCTGCCAGCGTACGGTAACATTCCGCCAGTTGAAGCAATGCTTTTTTCCCTGAAATTTCAATATCCAGAACAGGCTGTGTCTCAAATGCAGCATTGTAAAACCACAGAGAAGCTTCCTGGGGATTCTGCCGTTCCCGGTAGTATTGTCCGATCTCATAACAGATTTCGGAGCAGGAAGAACTGCACATATCTTTCAGACAGATCGAAAAGAAATCATCCACAGAATTTTGGATACGGGCAGCGTGTGCCAGAATACACGCGGATTCTGCATCAGCGTGTGCTTCATAGTGTAACGAAAAATAATCCGCCGCGCGTAGAAAATCTTCCTCATCCCCACATTTATAAAGTTCTCTTGCATACATGCGCGTGATTTTCTCCGAGAGGACATGATTTTCACGAAATGCTTTTTCAAACATGGCAAAATCCCGCTTGGCATGCATGGTATGTGGGTGGTGCAGAATATCAATATCACTGTCATAGATGACGGGATCAATGCGGATCGTTTCGTGAACCGGATCGACCCATGAAAACGTGCGCAGGCGTTTAAAAAGTTTTGGACGTGGCTCTTTTTTACAGTTCTGCACGGTGTTGAAATCCGGTGGGGTGATATAGTTCATCTGAACAATTTCAATTTCCGGAAGAAGAGCACCTTTTAACCGGAGAAAACGTCTTTGATTTTCCAGATCAAGGTATTCGTCCGCATCCGGACAGTAGATGTAATCCATGGTTGCAAGCGAAAACGCATAATTTCTTGCGGCGGAGAAATCATCACACCAGGTAAAATCATAGATCCGGCTGGTGTATTGTGCGGCGATTTCTTTGGTGCGATCTGTGGAGCCGGTATCAACGATGATGATTTCGTCCATCATGGAAGCAACGGAATCCAGGCATCTTGCCAGAACCGGTTCTTCATTTTTGACAATCATACATAAACTTATTGTGATCATAATAACAGATGGTCCTTCCGAGGTTTTTCTTTTATATTACACTATCCTGCAACAGTTTTACATAGAAATAAAGAAATATACTTGTATCTTTTTTGAACCATGGCTATAATAAAATTTATGTGGTGTGAAATTATAAAACAAATTTTGGCAGATATGCGGCAGCCACTTCAATATGTGCCATGGGCACTGGTTATTGTGGTACTTGGGCTGGTTGTAACAATTGTACTTTCTGAAAAAAAGGATGGAAAAAAAGCATCCGTCCGGTTTTTTCGTATACTTTTTGCGATTTATATACTTGTGGTGATACAGATTACTTTTTTTTCCAGAGAACCCGGTTCCAGAAACGGGTGCATGAATCTGGATCTGTTTTCCACGTGGGGATACAGCGTGGTTACCCATGCATTTTTTATTGAAAATATTCTTATGACAGTGCCTTTCGGAATTCTGGCACCGCTTTGTTTTCGCCGGCTGCGGCCGATGTGGAAATGTGTTGTACTCGGAGGTGTCTGTTCGGTTCTGACGGAACTGAGCCAGTACGTGACGAAACGCGGGTATTGTGAAGTAGATGATATGCTGACCAACACCATAGGTGTTTTATGTGGTTGCATTTTGTTATGGCTGATTGAACTGATAATAAAACAAAGGAGAAAGAAATGAAGTATGATTATCTGGTGGTAGGAGCGGGATTATATGGCTCCGTATTTGCTCACGAGGCAGCAACAAGGGGGAAAAGGGTTCTGGTTGTCGATAAACGTTCGAATATTGCCGGAAATGTTTATACGGAGGACATTGAGGGAATCCATGTGCACAAGTATGGTGCACATATTTTCCATACCAACAATAAAAAGGTGTGGGATTACATTACAAAATTTGCGGAATTTAACCGCTTTACGAATTCACCGGTAGCAAATTACAAAGGGGAATTATACTCGCTTCCGTTTAATATGTACACCTTTAATAAGATGTGGGGTGTTGTGACACCGGAGGAGGCAGCGGCGAAAATTGAGGAGCAGAAAAAAGCCGCAGGCATTACAGAACCGAAAAATCTCGAGGAACAGGCGATCAGTCTTGTGGGAACCGATATTTACGAGAAACTGATCAAAGGATATACACAGAAACAGTGGGGGCGTAAGTGTACGGATCTGCCTGCTTTTATTATCAAGCGCCTTCCGGTGCGCCTGACGTTTGATAATAATTATTTTAATGCGCTGTATCAGGGAATTCCGATGAGCGGTTACACAAAGATGGTTGAGCATCTGCTGGAGGGAATCGAAGTCCGGCTTGGGATTGATTATCTGGAGCGGAAAGAGGAACTGAAGGCTCTGGCTGAGAAAACGGTATATACGGGAGCGATAGATGCGTATTTTGATTATTCGCTCGGCGCGTTGGAATATCGTTCCGTGCGATTTGAAACAGAACTTCTGGATACTCCGAATTTCCAGGGAAATGCAGCAGTCAATTATACGGATGCCCAGACGCCGTGGACACGTATCATTGAACACAAATGGTTTGAATTCGGCAAGGATGATGAGGGACATGATTTACCGAAGACTGTAATTTCGAGGGAGTACAGTTCGGAGTGGAAACCGGGGGATGAACCGTACTATCCGGTAAACGATGAAAAGAACGGAGCTCTTTATCAGAAATATAAAGAACTTGCGGAAAAGGAAAAAAATGTAATTTTCGGGGGAAGACTCGGAGAGTATAAGTATTATGATATGGACGCTGTGATCGCTTCTGCACTGGAAATGTGCGAAAAAGAACTGGGATAGGCTTCTAGAAAGATACAAAAAAGAGCATTCGCTGTATGGTTACAGCTGGAATGCTCTTTTTGTTATACATATTTGTCCAGCATCATTCCGGAATAGATGGATGTGATGTATGGGGTTGCAAAGTTGTGACCGGGATTTTTATAGGCCACGACTATCTTGTTGACATAGTTCATCGGATTGATGGAGATATTTTCCGCTTCTTTTCCGATGGAATCCCGAAATTGGGATAAAGTTTCAAATGTATTCTGATCACGTTCCGGAACAACTGCTTCACGGAGCGCTTCTTTATCAATAGAGATGGAGCCGTTCTCGTTTGTGACCAGACCGATGTCCTGTAAAGAACTCCGGCTTGAACCGGATATGGAAAGAATCTCTGTCTGAAGTTTGTTTCCGGCACTGGCATTGGTGTCTGCATACACGGCTGCGGTGGAAAGTATGGAATTATAGGCATCCACCAGAGACTGGATATTGTCCGCAATTGCATCCGCATCTGTTTTAAATCCAATGTTTACTTTCTCACTATCGGTTGGCTGATGTAAGGTCAGTTCAAATACCTGATTGATGGAAAATGTGTTGGTCAGGGAAGAGTGGCTTGTGCCATTCAGCGTAAAGGTGGAACTCTGTGCCGGGGATGTGATACGGTCAATTCCCAGCTGATCCATGATTTCCGTGGAACCTGTGCTGGCATCCGGTGCAATGGAAAAAAGTTCGGTTTCGTTATCTGCCAGACCGGTCTGTATGGAAGTCAGTTTCAGCGCACTCGAACCGTTTCCATCGGACAGTATTTCGGCGGTAATTCCGAGACTAGAGGAGTTGACAAGCCTGGCCAGCTTGTCCAGCACATCCAGATTGGTTTCGTCGGAATTGATATTATATTGAAATTCATATGCAGCACCAGACGTATTCAGATCAAAAGAATATGCGCCGGGACGCATCGACAGTGTATTGTCTTTTAAAAAACGTCCCTGATTGATCTGGGGTGTGGCAAGCCGCTGCACTTCAATGTCAAAGTTATTGGTTTTACTTTCTTCACTTCCGTCGCCGATATAGGTCACACTGACTTTTTCGTCATCGGAAGACATGGCAACTTTCTTCTTAAAAGAATCCTCAAATGAACCGTACTGGTCGGAAAGAGATGCCACAACGTTCTGAATGGAGCGCGCGTTTTCCTTGATGTCTATGGCATATTTTTTCGCATCGGTGAGATTCGGAATTTTATAAAGAGGCGAATCTTTATTTATTTTGACAATTTTATTATAAACTTTGCGCAGTTCACTTTTCTTGTGTGAATCATAACGTGAAACCGTTTTCTGGGCATACGTCGAGATATAATAAGCGTAGGCATTATCAATCTTTGCCATTGAGATTCCCCTCCTTTCTTCCGTGAATTGAGGATTGAGAGCAGGACAGTAACAGACCTGTTCTCCTGTGAGGTGCATATCCTTTGCACCCAAAAAGATTCTACTTGAATAGTATATCGGCATCATACCGCATTTTCCATACCCTTGTATATGGTAAAATTTTACTAAAAATTCACAATTTGGCGTAAAAGCTGCAAAAAACCATAAAAACCATTGTAAAAGATGTTGACGGACATGGAAAATCATGATATAGTATGAAAGCTTGGAAGTAGGTCTTTTTTTTATGCCTTTTTTTAGGCGGGACAAAACACGAAAATTAATAACGGAGGTGGAAGTTGTGCGTACAAAGATTACATTAGCCTGCACAGAATGTCAGCGTCGTAATTACAACATGACAAAGGACAAGAAGACTCATCCGGACAGAATGGAAACCAAGAAGTACTGTAGATTCTGCAAGACTCATACAGTTCATAAGGAAACCAAATAGTCCGTACAGAGCAAAGGAGTTATGAAATGGGACAGACAGAAAACGTTGAAAAGGCTCCAAAGACAAGCTGGTTTGACGGTGTAAAGGCAGAGTTCAAAAAGATCATCTGGCCGGAACAGAAATCAGTTGTCAGACAGACCATTGCAGTGATTGTTACATCCGTTGTAGTCGGTCTTATTATTGCACTGCTGGATTGGGCAATTCAGCACGGTGTGAATTTCCTTGTTGGTTTGAAATTTTAACGGAGGCATAGTGATTTATGGCAGAGGCGAACTGGTATGTAGTTCATACCTATTCAGGTTATGAGAACAAAGTCAAAGCGAATATTGACAAGACAATTGAGAACAGACATCTGGAAGACCAGATTTTGGAGGTCCGTGTTCCTCTTGAGGAAGTGACGGAAGTTAAAAACGGAGTGAAAAAACAGGTTTCCAAGAAAATGTTCCCGGGCTATGTGCTGATTCATATGATTATGAATGACGATACATGGTATGTTGTCCGCAATACCCGCGGTGTGACAGGGTTCGTTGGACCGGGAAGCAAACCGGTGCCACTCACAGATGCTGAAATGAGACCGCTCGGAATCAAAGCTGAAAACGTTGTGGTGGATTTCGCGGAAGGCGACATGATCGTTGTTATCGGCGGTGTCTGGAAAGATACCTGCGGTGTGATTACAGCGATGAACCATAACAAACAGACGGTTACGATCAATGTGGATCTGTTCGGTCGCGAAACACCGGTAGAAGTAAGTTTCGCAGATGTAAAGAAGATGAATTAAGGAGGCAATTCCAATGGCAAAGAAAGTTGAAGGATACATTAAGCTGCAGATTCCTGCTGGAAAGGCAACACCTGCTCCTCCAGTCGGACCGGCACTTGGACAGCACGGTGTAAACATCGTTGAGTTTACAAAGCAGTTTAATGCAAAGACAGCCGATCAGGGCGACTTAATTATCCCTGTAGTTATTACAGTATATGCAGACAGAAGCTTTAGCTTTATTACTAAAACTCCTCCTGCACCAGTACTGATCAAGAAAGCCTGCAAGATCAAGTCTGGTTCCGGTGAACCAAACAAGACAAAGGTTGCAAAGATTACAAAGGCACAGGTTCAGGAAATCGCTGAGCTGAAGATGCCTGACTTAAACGCTGCAAATATCGAAGCTGCCATGAGCATGATCGCTGGTACAGCAAGATCTATGGGTGTTGAAGTAGTAGACTAATCTAAGTTTAAGAAGAAATGTGGGAGGGTAATTGATTTCCCACCCGATATTACCACCAGGAGGTTTATATTTCATGAAAAGAGGAAAGAAATATCAGGACGCTGTAAAGGCATACGATAGAAGTGCTCAGTACGATGTTGCTGAAGCAATCAGCCTGGTAAAGAAAAACGCAACAGCTAAATTTGATGAGACAATCGAACTTCACATCAGAACAGGTTGTGATGGACGTCATGCAGAGCAGCAGATCCGTGGTGCAGTTGTATTACCACACGGAACTGGTAAATCAGTTAAAGTTTTAGTATTCGCAAAAGGAACCAAGGTTGATGAAGCACAGGCAGCAGGCGCTGATTACGTAGGCGGCGAGGAGCTGATCCCGAAGATTCAGAACGAGGGATGGTTAGACTTCGATGTTGTTGTTGCTACACCGGACATGATGGGCGTTGTTGGACGTCTTGGTCGTGTACTTGGACCGAAAGGTTTAATGCCAAACCCGAAGGCTGGTACAGTAACAATGGACGTTACAAAAGCTATCAACGATATCAAAGCTGGTAAGATTGAGTACCGTACCGATAAAGCCGGTAACGTACAGACCTCTATCGGCAAGGTTTCCTTTGATGCTGATAAACTGCTGGATAACTATATTACCCTGATCTCCACGCTGATCAAAGTAAAACCCTCCGGCGCAAAAGGCCAGTATATCAAGAGTGTTACCCTGTCCACCACCATGGGCCCTGGCGTACACATCGATGTGCTGAAAGCCGACAGCAACAAGTAATCAATTCGAAAATGACCATCGGACCGCAGACAGTAGGTGCGTAAGCCTAACGTTACAAAACGCCTGCCTAGGTCGGAGTGTTTGGATAAATACGACCTCCGGCGGCCTGCCGAGAGGTCTTTTCATTGATTCATATATCTAAACGCAAGGAGGTGTTTCTTGATGCATAGCATTCGTCCTGAAAAGGCTGCGAAAGTATCCGAACTCAAGGATCTGATGACTGGCTCCAAAGGTGTCATTCTCGTTGACTACTGCGGTCTGACCGTAGCAGAAGACACGGATCTGAGAAGAAAGATGCGTGAAGCTGGTGTAACGTACATGGTTGCGAAAAACACCTTCGTCCGTATCGCTGCTAAAGAAGCAGGAATCGAAGGGCTTGACAGTTTCCTCGAACACAACACGGCATTGGCATTTTCTGCTGAAGATCCTGTTGCTCCTGCTAAGATCCTTTCCGAATTCGCAAAGGACCACAAAGCCCTTGAAATCAAAGCTGGTATCCTTGATGGTGCCGTCATCGGTCTTGACGAAGTCAAAGCCCTGGCAGATTTGCCGAGCCGCGAAGTCCTGCTTGCCAAACTCATCGGCAGCATGCAGGCCCCGATTTCTGGACTCGTCAACGTCCTTCACGGTACGCTGCGTAACTTTGTTTACGTTGTCGACGCCGTTCGTCAAAAGAAAGAACAGGAATCTGCCTAATGGTTGGTTCGATTCTGCGACCTAAACATATTCTATTTAAAAATTTTGGAGGAATTTAAAATGACTAAAGAAGAAATCATGCAAGCCATTGAGAGCATGACTGTGCTCGAACTCGCTGACCTCGTTAAGGCTATGGAAGAAAAATTCGGCGTTAGCGCTGCTGCTCCTGTAGCTGTTGCTGCTGCTCCTGCTGCCGGCGGTGCTGCTGCTGCTGAAAAGACCGAATTCGATGTTGTCCTGACTGACTGCGGTGCCAGCAAGATCAACGTAATCAAGGTTGTTCGTGAACTGACCGGCCTGGGCCTGAAAGAAGCCAAAGCCGCTGTTGATTCCGCTCCTAACACCCTGAAGGAAGGCGTTTCCAAGGCTGATGCTGAAGCTATGAAAGCTAAGCTGGAAGAAGCTGGCGCTAAGGTTGAACTGAAATAATCTTGGCTGATTGAAAAAGACTGCAGAGGAGTTTCCTCTGCAGTCTTTTTTGGTTCTATAATAAATGTTGGGGTGAGGAATTGTTCTTTCCTCACCCCATCCTTGCATAAAAAGGTTTGCTATAAATTTCGGATCGCTCACGTGTTCATATTCCCTTAGATAGAACATACATTAAAAAGGGGTGCAGCCTTTTTCCCTGCGTATTTCAAGCTGCAAGCGCATCTTAGACGAGAAAACCAGTGAAAGATACACTCGCGAGCTTGACCCTCCTTATCTTACTTACAGGAAGAAATCCCCCTGGGAAGGACCCTTACATGGTTCTTCTCAGGGGTTCATATTTACACGCTGAAATCACGCAGGTCCTTATCGAGGGCCTCGAAGAGAGCATCCGCATCATGGGCCCGGAGGGCCTTCAAGATATCCTTGTGGTGTTTGCAGTCATCGCTGACATGCAGGACACCAGAGTCCATTCCCCAGCGGAACTGAGCATAGGCACGGCTCATGCGGCTCATGCAGGAAGACAGCTGTTCATCGGCATAAGCGTTACGACCCAGACGAAGCAGGGCCTTGTGGAAATCCATATTGCATTCCCAATGTTTGCGGGGCGGCAAATCGTCACGCAGGCATAGTTCATTGAGAGGTTCTAACGCGGCAATTTGAGGTTCCGTAAGGCTTTTGATGACACGGGACACAATTCCGTGCTCCAAGTAGAGGCGGAATTCCAGCATTTCGTTGATATCGTCCATCGTAAGGCGCGTGACTTCGTAACCATAGCGAGGCATGTTGCGAAGGACGCGCTCGTTACACAGGGTCATCAGGGCTTCCCGGACGGGCGATTTGCTGCATTCGTATTTTTCGATGAGACTTTTCTCATTGAGGATGTCCCCTGGTTGGTATTCCCCTGAAAAAATTCCCTCTAAAATGGCATTTCTGACTTTTTCCTTAAGTGACGGTTCTTTCATGGCTGAACCTTCCTTCCCTGACATAATACCTATATCTTAATCTAATTTGGATAATTTGACAATGATTTATTTCATATTATAACACTATAAATTAAGCCTCCAATTTGGTTTTGATCATGATTTTTCAAAAAGGGCTTCCCAATTAATCATAACAGTGATATGATTACTAATATAATAATCCGACTACTCTGATGATTTTTGGGAGGGAAATCAATCATGACCTTGACACAGGAAGAAATGAACAATTATACGGTCATTCTGCACGAAGAACTGATCCCCGCAATGGGCTGCACGGAACCTATTGCGATTGCCTATGCCGCGGCGAAGGCGAAAAGCCTCTTTAAAGGCGATCTGGAGCGTTTTACTGTGAACTGCTCAGGGAATATCATTAAGAACGTAAAAGGCGTCACTGTGCCCAATTCTGGCGGTCAGAAAGGGATTCCTGCAGCGGCGGCCCTTGGTATCGTAGGCGGTGACAGTGATAAGGCCCTCGAAGTCATTGCCGGTGTGACGGATGAGGACCGAGAAGCCTGCCGTAATCTGGTCGAAAGGGATATCTGTGAAGTGACGCTGGCTGAAGGCGTAGCCAATCTTTATATTGATGTGACTTTGTATGGCCGGGACCATATGGCGGAAGTGATCATTGACGGAACCCATACAAACATCGTGAAGATGGTCCAGGACGGAACCGTTCTCCTGGACCGGACGGGGACGGCCCAAGGTGCCGGAAGCAAGGGAAAAGGGGACCGGACCAGGATGACCTTCCAGGGGCTCATTGAGTATGCCAGAACCGTCGATCTTGAAGCGGTGAAGGCGCTTCTTGAAACTCAGATGACTTACAACACGGCAATCAGCGACGAAGGCTTGACAGGCGCCTGGGGCGCAGAGGTGGGCAGGACCCTCCTTGAAACTTATGGCAGTGATGTTAAGTTCCGGGCCGTTGCTCGGGCGGCTGCC
>OHQQ01000370.1_pt1 | contig 32854 bp, 50 predicted proteins | sample 1578211 | NCBI WGS metagenome assembly OHQQ01 (sample SAMEA3879539, study PRJEB24766) | human gut metagenome | biome: human-associated habitat; feature: feces | place: USA | collected 1985/1987
TCAACGGCCGCATGCAGCTGCGCGTGGAAAAAATCCGCGCCGCCGAAAGCCGCGACGCGGAAAGGGGAACGCGGGCGGCGCTGTCGGTGTTAGTCTTTATCCGGTTCGCCGTCTGCTTCAATCATTCCGATATATTCCGGAAGATTGAAAACGGCGGCTTCGATCAGTTTATCCAAGCTGTCGGGATCAAGGGTAAAGCCCTTTTCCTGTAAGAACTGCACGACATAGGCTTTCTTTTCTGCGCCACGCCCGCTCCCCACGTAAAGCTGTTCGGCGGCTTCGACGGCAACCGTTACCCACAATTCGATTTCCTCCAGCTTGTCCGCGTCGATCTTGCCTTTCAGCCACGGGATCACAAACGCGGTAATGATAGCCGCGACAAGGGCGACAATCGCTTCAACAATAGGCGTAAGATCAATCATTTATAAAACCTCGCTTTCGTCTGTTTCCGTTTCCGGTTCGATTTTTTCTTTCTTCTTTACCCTTGCGACGATGATTTCGGATAGCCGTTTCAGCATCAGCGCGCCGCACTCGATCACAACAGCGGTAAAGTAGTACGTAATCAGCGTTGTTTGCTCAATCCCCGTAATGAGGAAAGAAACATACTGCGCCGCAATGAAGATCACCGTTGTAATCCCGATCGCGACAATAACTTTCGTCGCGAAGCGTTCATCGGCAAGGAATTTCTTTTGACGCTTCCCGCGCCTTGAACGTAGTTTCATATTGCCCCCCCTTCATTGCACGGTTTCGCACGGCGTGCAATTCAATAACGCGCACGTGCGATCCCGTGTGTTAAACAAGCGTCAGATCGGACAGCTTCACCGCCGCGACAACTACGCCGCCGTAGGTAATCACGACGCGATCGCCGCTGATCTCCTTTACGATGTGATCGCGGTTATACACGAAGGAAGCAAGGCTTTTCCCGTCGTAGGTTTTCGCGCCCTGCTTCAAGCGAACCTTGCTTCCCACCTTCACGGAAGCCGCCGCCATCCCGCCGCTTCCGGTCGTGATAAATGCGTCGGAATATCCCGCCGCTTTCAGCTTTGCAAGCATTGCTTCGGCGTTCGCCTTCTTGCTGAATGCTCCCACCTGTACTTTGTAATAGCCGCCCGTATTCACAACGTAGGTATCGAAGCCCGCCGCCTTCAATTTCTTTTCCAGCGCCTGTGCGTTCGATTTCTGCTTGAACGCGCCCGTCTGCACCTTGTAAAGCGTATCCGTTCCGGAAGAAGGCGTTTCCGGCTCCGCCGCCGAAGCGCCCAGCCTCTTGTTTACCTCCGCCGCGATCGCGCCGTGCCTTTCGTACAGGTAATCCCCTGGGCAAGATTTGTTCGCGTAATCCCTGTGAACCGTCATATTACAACCGTTCAAGTGATTAACGCGCTCGTTCTTGTTCGTAGACCACACAAGTTTCTTGATCCCGTTACGGCGGCAAATATCCGTTACAAGGTCAAGAAGCGCGGCGTATGCTTTCGCGTTCACCGCGTAAGGGTGTGTCGTGTCGCTTGCAACCTCGATCGTGATTGCGCGGTTATCGTTCGCCGCGTTTGAACTGCACCACGAACGATCCTTTTCTTCGACATACATTCCGATACGCCCGTCAACGCCTACGCCGTAGTTTGAACTTGCCTGTCGCGAAGTAGGCGCGAAGATGTTCCCCAGCGTTTCAACGGAACATTGCCCGACGACGCAATGAATTGTGATCGTATCGATCTTGTGATTGCGCGGGCTTGTCCTGTTCGGTGAAATTTTCGTGTAGTCCACCAGCGTGCTGTTGCTCATTTTGAAAACCTCCTTATAGTCAAAGAACGGGAACGGCTCATTTGCGAACCGCTCCCGCTCTTTTTCATTTGTTATCAATCTGCTGTTCGATATGGTCAATTCGCTTGTGCGCCTGTTTCGCCGACGCTTCAACCGAAACAAGCCTTCCGACGAAATCCGTATTTGTCTTTCGCTGTTCTCGCTGTTCCGCTTTCACGTCGTCGATACCACCTTTGATGTATCCCAACTCCGTTAAGATCGTCGCGTCGCTCTTCGCTTCCTTCGTCTTGTCGCTGTCCCTGTTACGGACAAAGGCGATATATCCGAACACGATTGCACAAACGCCGCTGATAACGGAAATTGCGGATAAGATCGCTTCGCTCATTCTCAACCCTCCCCGCTGTTCACTTCTTCCCATTGCCACAAAGAAGGCGTGTCGGGCGGATATACGCAATTCGGCATATCAGCTTTTGCAAGGTACGTTTTGCCCTTGTAGCTGTAATATTTCCCGTTCTCGACATTGACGACAATTCCAGCCGTTTCCGGATAGGGGATCGGATCGTCAATCGTCCCCGTGTGCGTAAGCTCCACAAGGCGGTAATAAGCGAAGGTCGTTTCTACGGGATAGGAAACGACGTTCGACGTATGCGGCGCGATAATTTCGTAATACCGCCCGTTATACTTGATGATTTCGCCCACGGTGTTGTAGGCGTGCGCGTCCTCGTATTCCGGATAGTCGATCACTTCCGCCGATTGCAGGATCATTTCGTCGGTAATCGCTTCCGTTCCCGCCGCGCGATCCTGCACGATCTGCGCCTTGAAGGACATTGCAAGAAGGGCGGCGGTACTTTCGCCCGCCGCCTTTACTTCTTGCGTTTCCTTCTTCACTTCTTGTAATTCTTTCTTCACTTCCGCGTTTCCGCCGCCAGCTTTGTTATGTTTTACGCTCATTCAAAATTACCTCCGATCCCCGATACCCAGCACGCCGTCAGCGCGTCGCCGCGCTCAACGGTAACGCGGATATTTAATCCGAACTGCGTTGCCGTGTTTACGGTGTTTTCAAATACGTGTGCCAGCCCCGAAATTACCGCGTTCGTGCAATCCTCCCAAACGGGCTGAACGTCGTAAGGATTGTTGCACGCTTCAACCTTGAACGTGCCGCCAGCCGGAATATCTCTGTTCACATTGATATTGCACCGCGTCGGCTGGCTCTCCGCCTCCAGCGGCTCCGCAAGGGTAATAACAAAGCTGTTGATCGCCTTCGTGAACGTAAGCGTCCGCGTTGCGCTGTTTCCGGCGCTGTCGGTCGCGACAATCTCGATCGTGTGCTGGGCGTTTGTCAGCCCCGTAAAGGTGTTCCCGCCTACGGAAAGGGTAAGCGTTTCGCCCAGCGTTACATTGTTGCGCGTGTTGATCGTGCTTCCGTCGATTTTTTCTACGACGTTTACAACGTCGTTATCCGGATCGGTAACGCTGTATTCGTAGGTGAAATCCTCGCGCTTCACGCCAAGATCTGCATTCTGCCCGCTGATAACGGGCGGCTGATTGTGAATTACCGCAATCGCTCCGCTTGTCGTGTATGCGGAAGAATTGTCCGCCGTATCAACCGCCTTCACGCGGTATTGAAGCGTGTTCCACGAAGTCGATACCATTTCCGAAAACGTGCGGGCGGCGGAACTCTGAACCTGTGTCCACGCGCCGCTGTTCGCGCTTCTCTCGAAAACGTAGGTCAGCGCGTCGCCGTCCGGATCGGTGGCTTCCGCGCAAGAAATATTGATATTCTGCCCGCTGTACGCCGTATCCGGCGCGGTAATGCTGGGCGGCGCGGAAGGCGCGGCGTTGTAGATGATTTCATAGTTTCCGCTTGCGTTCGGGCTGTCAGATACCAAGATTGAAGATTGCAGATTGCAAAGCGGGCGAACGCCGTAGTGCCCGAAGAACGCGCCGTAGCCGTTCAGCGAACCGTCGGAATGGACGTAGCGGACGCTGTAGGCGTACGACGAATAAGGCGTGCGAAGCCACCAATACCATCCCTTTGAAGTCGTGAAGTTACTGTTTGAATACTCCGAATTACTCACGCATTCCGCCGTAGGATAGGCAATACGCGAAGCGTTGTTGCTGAACAGGGCAAGAAGCGCGCCTTCGGCGATCCCGTTTTCGTTTGCAAGCCCCACTTCGGTGGTAGACGCAAGAAACATTTTCGCCGTGAAGGTTTCGTAACTGCCGCCGTCCGTCGAAGATTTTACGACGGTAAGCGTTGTGTCGAGAAGCTCCGCAACGAACTTCGGATCAAGCATAGCAAGGAAGCCCGCCCAAGCGTCGTATTCGTTGTAATTGTCCCATACGTTCGCGTTCGTCGGCGGCGCGTCTGCGCTGTGCTTTGCGCTGTACCAATTTCCCGCCGTTGCGTTGCTGTTCAGCCATTGCAGGATATTTGAATGAATATGCCTGTTGTTGCCGTAGTTTCTGCGATCGCTGTTGCTGTTGCTTGCCTCCTTCGCGTCCGAACACATAAGCTGGATAATCTTTTCGGTTATCAGCGTTACGCTATTCGACGGATAGCCGCTGTGGTTCTTGTCGGCAACCTTGAAAATGATCTTTGCGCCGAAGCGCGATTGATACGCCGAAAGAACCGGAACTTCGATCTTGTCGCCCACGGCAAGTGAACTTATTGCTTTTGACATTTTTCCGCCTCCTTTGAATTGAAAAGCCTGTTGTAATAGTGATCCGTTCGCCGGATCAAGTGATAACAATTTCCCTTTTCGGCGTGTCCTCTCCAGCTTTTATAGGATTGTTCAACGGTCGCCGTCGTGATCTTGCCCCGCTCCACAAGTCCGCGCATCTTCTTCAATTTGCGCTTCATATTGTTCTTGCTACGGCGGCGCACCTTCCGGATTACTGCGCCCGTTTCGGTCAAATACGTATGAAAGCCCAAGAAATCAACACCGTTTCGCAAAGGGTAAATGTTCGTTTTGTTGTTCAAAGATAAGCCGATCGCGGCGACGTGTTTTTCGATCTCCGCGCGGCAATACTGCAAATAGGCTTTATCTTCGTGTATCAAGAAGAAATCGTCCATATATCTGCCGTAGTATTTAATGCCCAGCTTCTCTTTGACGAAGTGATCTAAATTATTGAGGTAGAGAAGGGCGAAAAGCTGTGAAGATTGATTTCCGATCGGTATTCCGATGTTTCCTTCCGTGCTGTCGATTATCATATCGACAAGCCACAAAACGTCCGGATCGCGGATCTTCTTGCGGATTAAGGATTTTAACACGTCGTGCCTAATGGAATAGAAGTATTTGGAAATATCCGCCTTCAATATCCACCCGTCAATTCCGTTTTTACGGTAAAACCTCCGCAAGAAATCCCGAAGCCTGTCTAACCCGTAATGCGTACCTTTGCCCACCTGCGAAGCGTAATTGTCCGTGATAAACGATCTTGTAAGGATCGGTTCAAGCACGTTATCGCAAAGCGAATGTTGAACAACTTTGTCTTTATAGCTGTTCGACATAACCACGCGCCGCTTCGGTTCAAATACTTCAAACGTGTTGTACGGCGATAGCGTGTACTTCTTCGTTTTAAGCTGATAGCTTAACAGGTTCAGCGCTTCAAGAAGGTTTACTTCAAACTTTGCCGCCGCTCCTTTCCACCTCTTGCCTTGCCGCGCCTTTCGGTAGGCTCTGTATAGGTTCTCGAAGTTATATATCTTCTCGTAATCTGTCATAAAAATTCCTCGCTGTATGTAGCCTTTGCCTTCCGCCGCGCGGAAGGCTCCGGCATCGGCGATCCTGTATTTGCCCCCGCTGTGGATCGCGGCGGCGGGATACACCTTCCTTTGATGGTGGTATTCTGCTTTCGGCTTATGCCTACTCGATCTCATTTTCCACCGAAGCGGGCGAACGCCGTTGTTCCCGTTGTACGCGTTGTTGTTGTTCAGCGTACCGTCGGAATTGACGTTGCGGACGTTGTTGGCGTTCGACGAATTAGGCGTATCAAGATGTACCCCAAACGGTTCACCCTCTCGCACGATCCCGCTTCTTCCACGCGGCTAACATATACTTCACGTCAAGCGCAAGTTTAGACCAATATTCACAACTGTTCGTTGATATGAAGCCCTGTTCGTGCGAAAGCTCTATGAAAAATAGAAGCTCCTTGCAGTAGGTAAGCGCTTTTGCTTGAAGCCTCTGCCGTTCCTTGAATTCCTGCGCGTCAAGAAGGTTTAATTCGTTTGCCTCCAGCGCGCATTCGTAAATATCCACCGCTTTGTCTTGTATTCTGTTTACAAGGGTAAAACGGTATTTCTTCGGGAAGCGCTCCGTGCTGTTCGTGATCGTGAATGTGTGCTTGATTAAATCCTTGCACTTCACAATAACATTAAATTCCGAAGGTTCCTTTCTTCCTCGTTCCTGCCTCTGCATTTATGCACCGTCCCTTTCGTATGCGGTCAATAGTAACGGCATCTTCGGCGCACCCCTCGAAATCAAACCCAGCCGCCGTAATGAAAAGCGTTCCTTTGTTTCCGGTTACGGTCGTTCCCGTGATCGTCAAAGCATCTTCGCCGCAACGTTCGCACGGCGGCGAAAGCTCGATAAACAGGTTCCCTATAATGCACGACAATTCCGCCCGTGTGCAAGCGTACCGTTTTAACATTCGATACGCTGTAAGCTCTCGTTCCATACGCCCGTTGTTGTAACGCCGGAAAGGTCGTCAAACAGGATAAGGAACGGATTTTCGGTAATATCGTTGAAGATCACGGCTTCGATCAGATCGACGCGGGCGGTCAGCGCCGTAATCATATTCAGAAGGTTTCCGGCTGTATTTTCGTCCAGCACGTCCTGCAAGCCTTCAAACCAAGTATCGAAGTCCGTTTGCGCTTCCGTCTTGAAGTCCGCGAAATACTCTTCCAGCGCGTCGTACTGCGTGTTTCCCTGCAACTTCAAGGAATTCATATACGATACAAGGGAATTGTACTCCGCCGCGCTGTCGCTCTGATATTCAGCGAACCACGCTTCAAGCTGTGCGTTAAAAGCTGTCGTGTCGATGGTATCGACAAGCCCCGCTACAACGCCGCAAACGGTAGTATCAAGCCGCTTGTCGGTAATGCTCGATCCCGTGATCGCGGTAACGCCCGCGCCCACGTAAACGTCGGCGATTGCCAATTCGTAAATATCCGCGTCCCGCTCGACGGCTGGCGCGGTAGGGGAAGCCGAATACGAAGAAGATTTCGCCTTCACCGAAATAACGCGGTTCGTCAAGTCCCATCGAACCACAATGCGGTCAATTCGGTTCAGCACGCCGTCAGCCGTCGCAAGCGTCAAGGAAAGGTCGCTTGTGTTGTTGTAGAAATAGCCGTTGATCCACGCCTTGCCCGCTTTCACGGTTACTTGCATTCCGCTTCCGGCTACAACTTGAAGCCCCGTCGAAGGAACGGGGAAAACGCCGTTTCCGATGAATGATCCGAAATAGGAAGCCCAATCTTCGGCTTTATATTTTCGGTCGCCGGATACGCTGTTAAAAAAGCTCGATTTTTCCATATTTACACCCCTTTATTTTGTGATCTGCCGTATCTGCGTCAAAAGCGCGGGCAAGCTCTCGCCGAAGGTAATATCGATCTCTTCGACGTTGTTTTGATAGGTTTCCGCGATCTCCGTTATGCGAACGTCAATGCGAATTCCCCAGCGCTTGTTCACGCAAGTAACGCGGTCGCCTAAATCGTAATCGGTTCGGTAAATAAGATTTGCAAAGGTATTGATCTTCGATCCGAACGAAAGTGTTTCCGCGTACTGTTCTAATTCCTCCGCGCCTCGGGCGGATAGAAGCGCTAAATACTCGGTATCGGTCAGCGTTACTTGTTCGCCGTCGTCGTCCTCGTATTCCTGCACTATATCGGTGGCGTTTATGAATACCTCTTCACGCGCCAGCCCTGCTGCCGATCCGCCTACTTCGGCAACTTTGCGGGCAACGCCTTCTTTCTCTTCACCGCCGACGAACGCCGTTGTTTTAAGGTTTTCCACGCTGTTTGTGTATTCCTGTTCAACGATGTTATCGAATTCCTGCGAAAAGATACAAGGCGCATTTCCTGCGGTATTGCCCGCCGTAAGGTCGCGCCCTTCGTAGACGGAAAAGACGTGCGCGCCTGTTCGCGCGTCCGTCCGCATTCGTATTCCCAGCTTCGCCGCCTTTGCCGCCGTTTCTGCCGCAAGCTGTGCGTTTGTGTACTGCTCCGAAGTGTAGTCGATCACGCCGCTTTCGGTGTCCTCGTCGTCGGTAGCGATTGAAACGTCCGGTATTTTCCGCGCGGTATCAGCCGGATTTGTTACGTTCTCCCGTACAATGCGGTATAAAATGTTTTGCGTTGTGTCGTTCGTGATAATCTGCTTCTTGATTATTCGCTTCCCGATCCACGCGATAAGGAACTTTCCTTGAACCTCGATTTCCTCCAGCCCCTGCGAATTCTTCGTAATTGAAACGTACCGGATTTGTGCCGCTTCGTCGTCGCCGCGCTTCATAATGATATTGTTCTTCACCAGCATTCGGGAATGCTCTTCGGTGAAGGGAACAAGAAGTTTGAATTCGCCGCAACTCCAATAGCGGCGCGTCCAGATCAGCGAAGCGATTTTTTCGACGATCCCTTGAAGCTCCATTTCGGAAGAATAGACGTATAATTCCATACCGCTACACCCCCAAATACAAGTTATTGTGATAGATAGATACTTCAAGATTTTCTGCGTTCGTATCCGCCGAATAGCGGAAAAGGTTATCGCCCACGGCAAGCTGTAAATATGAACTGTCAACGTCAAGATAACGGAAAGCGTCGCTTTCCGCGCCGTTTCGCGTCAGCTTCACGGATTTTTCGCCGTACCCCGTCGAAACGGTCAGCACGTCGCCCGCTTCAAGCGAAATATTCGCCTTGATGAACTCTTGCGTATTGACGTTCAAAAGCTGGGGATTTGTCAGCGCGCCCAGTGCGCGGAACTCTATACGGATACCGCTTTTCACGTCGCCGGAATTGAATACGTTGACGATCAGCGAAGGCTGGCGGTAGCCGATTTCCCAATCCGGCGTTATTTCCAGCCCGTCCGGAACAGGGAATTCAAAGCCGCCGATCCACGTTGCTATATCCTCGCGCGTTTCCGCCTCTTCACGCCAAAACGGATTAAGACACGAAAGCTGGATCGTGAATTGCTCGAAAATCGTTCCGCGCTTAAAAATAGGCGCGTTGTTGATCGTGCAACCGATAACCCGCTTGAAGTCGCCTAATTCGTAAGTAAGCGTCGCGGAATACTGCGGATTTAATATCCGGTTCAGATTGCGGCGCAATTCCTGTATAGCGATTTTGTCCCGCTCCTTGATATGCCCCACGATGTCAACATCGCGGCTTTCAATACGGTATCCTAAATACGTATCTCCGTCCTGCCCCATACTGTTTGTAGAATAAATAGCGTTCTGCACGTCGGACAATCCGGAAACGTCCTTGAAGTTTACGTGATACGAAGAAGCAGGGGAAAAGACAACGCTTTCCCCCCGCTCGTTCGTGTAAGTCAATTTCTCCTGTATCTTCATTATGCCATTACCTCCCGCGCAATCATTCTGAACTGCCGCGCCGCCTCCCTCTGTTGCTGGGCGTAGGAAGTATCGTTTGCATAGATGTTTTGAACAACTGTGAATTCCGCTTCCCTTCTGCCGCCTGTATGCGGACGCGGTTCTGGATCATCTGGAACGGCGCTGTCGGTCGCCTTGCGGATCGTCTTTTCAACGTTCCGCATTTCACGCCCGAAGCCTTCGCCAAGCCCCTGCGCCATATATTCGCCGATACCCGCAAACACTTTCGACGGGGAAGCAATATCCATTTCATCTTCAACCGCCGCGACAATCTCGCGCATCATCGAACGCACGCGGCTTTCCAGCCAACTCGACATATTTTGAAAGCCTTGCCAAATGCCGCGCACCATCTCTTCGCCCGCCGCTGTGAAGTCGGATACGAAGGAACGAAGCTCCGTCAAGATAGGCTGTACGATCTGCGCCACCTTGCTTGTAATCTGCGGGATACCCTGCACCATACCGGAAGCGATATTGCGGTCAATCGTAACGCCCGCGTCGATGAACTTTTGATTTTGCGCGTTGAAGGCGGTAATAATGCTTTGTGTGATCTGCGGGATCTTCGCGGTAATCTGCGGGATACCGTTAATCAGTCCGGAAGCAATGTTGTTCCCGAAGTCCTGTCCGGCTTGAATAAGCCGTTGCGCCTGTGCGTTCAGTCCGGTAATAACCTTCTCGACGATCGCGTTTATTGCTCCGGAAAGCCCTTCGATATTCGCCATAATGCCGTCATTCACGGCGCGCACCGCTTCGGCGGCGGTAAGCTGTCCCGCTCCGCCCATTGCGGCGGTCATATCAGCCGAAACGCCGTCCATACTTTCGCCGAAGCCTACGCCCACGCCTTCGCCCATATTCGTACCGATTTCGGCGAACACGGTTGAAGGGGAGTGAATGCCGAAGAAACTTTTAATCCCGCTCACAAGGGAAGAAGCCCAGCCGGTTACTTTGTCCCATAACCACGAAGCCGCGCTTGAAATGCCTTCCCACAATCCGTGAAGAAGGTTTGCGCCCGCACTCACCATTTCGCCGCCCAAACTTGCGAACGCCTGTACGATACCGGAAACGATCTGCGGAACCGCTTTGACAATTTCAACAATGATCGTCGGCAAATTCTGAATGAGGGAAACGAACAACTGAACGCCCGCTTGAATGATCTGCGGGATATTCTGCACAAGCGCGTTTACAATCCCGCTGATAATCTGCGGGATCGCCTGTACGATCGTCGTTATGATCTGCGGAAGCGCCTGTATCAGCGCCACAAGAAGGTCAATGCCCGCTTGAATAATCTGCGGGATATTTTCAAGAAGCGCTGTAATGATCCCATTTATGATTTCCGGAATAGCCGAAACAATCGTCGTAATGATTTCCGGAAGGGCGGAAATAAGGGAAGTCAGAAGGTCGATACCCGCTTGAATAATTTGCGGGATCGCCGCCAGCAGTCCATTAACAAGGCTCGTTATCACTTGCGGAAGCGCCGCTACAAGAACGGGGATCGCGTTAATGATACCCTGCGCCAGCCCTGTAATAAGCTGTAATGCCGCGTCAATCAGCATAGGGATATTGTCGATCAGCGTTTGCACCAACTGCGTAATAATCGAAACGATCGTCGGAACAAGCGTCGGCAAGGCTTGCGCGATACCTGTTGCAAGCGTCCCGATCATCTGCAAGGCGAATTCAAGGAAGGTCGGAAGCATCGTCCCAAGCTGTTCAACGATGAACGTTACAAGCCCCAGCAAGCCTTCGGAAAACTGTTGCGCCGCGCCTTCTGCGCCCTCCAGCGCTCCTGTCAGCCCTGTTCCGATAAGCTCGACGAACGGCGTTATCTGTTGCAGAAGATCCGCCGCAAGCTGTTTCAGCTTCGTAACGATAGGTTCGGCAATCGCCCCCAGCGCCGCCATAGCGCTGTTAAGGTTCGCCGTTGCCTTCTGCGCTTCGATAATATCGCCGTTTACCTCTCTGTAAGCCTCCGCCGCGTCGGAATAAAGCCCGTTCAGCGTTTCCGTAATCAGCGCTTGCCGCTCCTGCTCCGTTGTGCAAGCGTCCAGCTTCGATTGAAATTCATCTTCCGAAACGCCCGCCCAATTCAAAGCGTCGGCAAGCCCGCCCGTAATCTGTCCGGTTTTCGCCGTTTCGTTCGCGGCTTCCGTCAAGTTTTCGATCGGCAAGCTGTCGCCGAAGGTCGCATAAACGCCCGTCGCAATATCCGTCCACGTCGCAAGCTCCTGCTCGTTGTTCGTAAGCTGTGCAAGGTGTGCGGCGGCTTCGGTCGCCTGTCCGTCGTCGCCAAGAATGCCGTACAATTCGGTATAAGTGTTCTTTGCATCTTCCGCCGAATGCCCCGCCGTTGTAAAGCCCGCTTCCAGCTTGCCCATATTTTCGCGTGCTTCGCGCGTACTCTCTGCAAGCCCTAAAAAGGCGGTAGCCGCCGCGCCGATCGCCGCGCCCATTGCGGCAACGCCCGCCCCGATTGCCTTTCCTACTTTTCCCACGGTGTCGCCGACGCTTTCCCAATCGATCTTTGAGCTTTTCAGTTTCTTTGAAGTGTCGTCAAGCTCCCGTTGAACCTTCACCATTTCGGCGCGTGTGTTGTTAAGGTTCGTTTGCATTTTCTGATAGGCGGGATCGGTAGGATCGATCCCACCTTCACGCATTTTCTTCAATGCCGCTTCTGCGGCTTTCGCTTTCTTTGCCTGTTCGTCAAGCTGTTTTTGTAGAATATCCTGCTTCCGTGTAAGCGCTTCAATACTTTCCGCATTGTCGCCGAATTCCGCCGTCGCCAGCTTCATTTCCGATCCGATTTCGCGAAGGGAAGTATTGATACCTTTACAGGCGGCGCGGTATTCTTTTTCGCCTTCAAGAATAATTTGCGATTTGATTTGCTCTTCCTTCGCCATTTACAACCCTCCTAACACGTCGTCAATATCGGCTTCCGGCTCTTCCGGCTTGAAGCGATCCGGATTGAATTGTTTGTGTATCCTAAAAAGCGTCAAGATTTTATACGGTGTCATTCGCCATACTTCGGCTTCGCTCCACCGAAGAAGCGTAACGCCGATATAAAGAAGGCGGGCAAGGTCGATTATTCCTTGCCCGCCGCCGCGTTTTTTCTGATTTCGTCGTCCTCTCCGTCGTCCTCTTCATCGTCGCGGGCGGGCGGCTCTTCCGTGCCGTTGTTGCCCAGCGAAAACGCCTTGAAGATCGAAGATTTCACTTCGTTAAAATTGCCCGTATGAATGAGTTTGCCCACCTGCTTTTCGGTAAGCTCTTCGTCGCCGTCCTCTGCACCTTCGTTCAGAAGCAGGGTAAGAAGCCAACGAAGGTTCTTCACGCTGTCTTTTCCGGAAAGCGCCTTGTCCAGCTTGTCAAAGCCTCCGAATTTGTCCTGCATTTCGTCAATAACGTTCAGACTGAAAAGAAGGTGTCTTTCCTTGTCAAGTGTGATCGGGAAACGCCCGTCTTTAATTGCGCTCATAAAACAATAAGTGGGAAGCCGTTTCCGGCTCCCCGCTGTACCCCCTTTCTAAATTAGCCCGCCGAATCAGTATTGTTCGGCTCTCTCACCGTAGTAAACCAAGCCGCCGCGACGCTCTCGGTCGGCAATGCGACGTGTTCAGCCTTCCACAAGCCGTCAGAACGCTTGATGAACTGCCCGACGATCTCCGGCGTAGTAAATTCGATACTGTCGCCTTTCGTCTGGTAGTTTTCGGAAGGGATCGCGAACTTCACCTTGTAAAGCCAAATGTACTTATAGCTTCCGCCCGCTTTCTTCGCGCGGAAGCCGATTGCGAAATAAGGCGGTTCGTCCGTATCCGAACCGTAGACCACCATATCGTCGTCCTGCTGTTGCCCAAGCAGGGCGGCAAGGTCAGCCGGAAGAAGGTCATTGACGTTCAGCGTCAATTCTCCCGAAACAAATTCCTTTACAACCTCGTCGGCTCCGTCGTCCGCGTAAAGGATCGCTTCGGCAACCTCCACGGAAAGCTCCGCCGAAATTGCCTTCGCCATTTTTACGGGCGTGCCGTATTCCTCCACGCCGCCGTCGCCGATCGTGATAGGCGCGCGGTAAAGGTCGCGCAATCCGATTGTAGCCATATTCGTTATACCTCCATATACTTGAATTCCACGGGAACGTGATAATAGCCCGTGTTTTCCTCGAACACTTCCGGATCAAACGTGATCCCGTAGAACCCCGCTTCCTTCAATGCCCGTTTTGCGCTCCGCATAAGGGCGATATAATCCACACGGGAATAAATATCCGCCCTGTACGTGAATTCCTCCGCGCCGCTTTCATCGTCCGAAAAATGGGTATCCAGCCCCACGACAATCTGATACGTGATAAAGGTTTCTGCCTTTCCGGTGTAAATCAGCCGTTCGACGGGATAGCCCAGCTTTTCAAGCGTCGTTTTTACAAGTGTATCAACGTCCGTCATTTTGCTTCGCCTCCCATACGCGGCGCATTTCATCGTTTACAGCGTCCGCCGCCTTCGTATTCGCCGCCGTGAACCACGGGCGCGCTGGCATATTCTTTCGTCCGTATTGCAGGACGAAGCCTTTTGTCGCGTTCCGTACCCCGTGCCTGTCTTTCCCGTCCGGATATACTTCAACCATCTTCCCGTTGTCCCGCTCCTTGATTTTGGAAACAACGATCGACGCGGCAAGATCGCCTGTGCTTCGGCGGCTCCGGAACATTGTTCGGATTTCCGCCCGCTGTGCTTCCTGCATTACCGCGCCGCCAGCTTTCAGCATTTCCGGTACTGCCTCTTCCGCGATTTTCGCGCGTTGAAGCATTTGTTCTTGTAGGTCGTCAAGCCCCACAACGTTAAACCGTGCCATTTCCGCCGCCTCCTTCCGTCGTGCCTCCCGCCGCGTTTGCGGCGCTCTGCGCTTCGGGGAAGCTGGAAAGCGTCAATTCCACAAGCTCTCCGTCGTCGTGAATGTACGTCCGAAGAATGCGATAGCGTTTCCCGCTCGAAACGGGATATTCCGCGATCGTTTCCCCGCTATATTCCATTGCGTAAACGTCGAACTTGATTTCGGCGGCGTGTCCCGCCATTTCCGCTTTGTAGAACTCCGAATACCCTACGGATTTTTTATCAGCGAAAACCGTTGTCGCCGTTTCCGGCTTCCTTGTAGGGAAGCCGTGTTCGTTTGTCCGCTCCGAAGGTTCGGAAAGCGCGATCAGCGTTATTTGATCTCTCCAGCCCATTATCCGCCACCGCCTTCCGTGTATTCGTCAGACAGCGACAAGGCGCATTTCAAGTAATCGTATGCTTTCCTGTGCCTTTCGCCTTCGCCGCCGAAGTTATCTTCGGATTTCGCGTACAGAATGATTGCGCGGTCTAAAAGGGGATCGCCCAGCGTTTCGCTGGACGATCCCGCATTTTCCGGAACGTTGATACCGACAAGCCGAAGATCAGCGATACCGGAAGTAATGTAATCTTCGATTTCGTCGTCAAATACGGCGGCTGTTTTTCGCAAAGCCAGCTTTACCTTGTCAAGCATCATCGTTCAACCCTCCATTACGCGCCCGCCTTTACCAGCTTCACGAAGGCTTCGCCGATTGCGGGCTGGCAATCAAAGATCGCAATACCGCTGTATTTGTAGCTGTTCGTGTCGATGTCATAGGCGTTCTTGACGTTGATACTTTCCGCAAGGTTCGCGCAAACCTTCTTGAAGTCGCCCAAGAAGGCTTCGTGTTCCTTCACGTAATCGGACAGAAGAACCGGATAGCCGTAAACAAAGTAGCTGTTGCCCTGCACGGTTACAATATGGTTCTTGCTGGTATCCTGCAACGGCATAAAATCGGTGAACAAGGTTCGCTTGCTCATAACGAATTTTGCGTTGCGGTCGTATCCGGCGTTCAGAAGCCCGATCAGCGTCTGGACATTCGCGGCGGTAAGGGAAGCAGAAGCGCCCACGGAAACGCTGTTCGTTGCGCCCCAAGTGTTCGCCTTGTCAATGCCCTTCGGCTGGGAAGTGCCGGTTCCGTTGATGAAGAAATCTTCAACCTTGCGGGCGATCGCCTCTGCAAGCATATCAACGATCCAGCTTTCAAACGCCGCAATGCTCATTGTCATAACGGTATCGGAAATCTGAACCAGCTTCACGATCTCGTACCCGCTCAAGGTTACGGTGGTAAGGGTATCGGCGGCGGGAGTGATTGCGGCGTTCTCGGTGTGAATAGCCGCATCGTTGTTCGTGCCTTCCACAACGAACTTCACCGCGCCTTTAACGTGAAGAAGGGTAACTTCATTCAGCATCGGCGCAAGTTTCTTTACCTTGCTGATAATCTCGTTCGCGGTCTGCGTCGGCACAACCTCCGCGCCCGTGCCGCTGGCGTTCGCATAGGCGCGCTTCTCCGCGTCGGTAAGGGGAAGGCGGCGAAGGTTTTTCAGCCACGCGGAACGATATTCGGGCGTGCCGTAAGGATCTTCCGGATCGGCGTTACCCTCTTCCTTCTTCCCGAAAGAACGGATAGAAACGCCACCGCCCTTCGCGATATTATCCAGAATGCCGTTGCGCTTCTCGGCGGCGGCAATCAGTCCGGCGCGCTCTTCGGTAAGCTCCTTCGTTTCATTCTCCAGCGCGTCGATTTCCTCGGCTTTCATAGCGTCGCCGCGCTCTTCGATCTCCTGCTTGATAGCCGCAAGGCGGGCTTCAATCTCTTTAATTCTCATTGTGTTAAACCTCCATCATAAGTTTGATTTTAAGAATTTGCTTCCGGCGCTCCAGCCGCTCCTGCTGTTCTCTTTCGATCACTCCGTCGAAATAGGAACGCGCCGAAATATCGGTATCGGCGTTCGCCGGATAAGATACCGCCGAAACGTCGTAAACCTTCTTGATCTTCAAGATCGTTCTTGTGTGCGTGTCTTTGTTGTATGCGTCCTCCGATACGGTGAACGCCCACGACATTTTGCAAATAAGCCCCGCGTCGATACTCGCGTAAAGGCGTTTTGCCTCTTCGGTAAGGCTCAAATTTGCGGCAATAAATAAGCCGCCGTCCTGCGGTTCCAGAAGCAGGGAAGGCGGCTTGTTCTTTGCCATCTTGTTTCGGGCGAATACCATTCCGGAATGATCGAACTGCATAATCACGTCGGACAGGTCAGCGCCTACAAGCGCGTTCCGGTCGATCATTTCGCAATACTTGATCCCGCCGTATTCGTACATAACATACGGCTTATTGAACGTTGTTGCGAAGCCTTCGACGTAATAATCGGTGTCAAACCTCTTCTCCGTTGTCCCCTGCGGGATCATCAGCGGCTGGAACATTTGACGGTATTCCCGTTCCTTCACTACTGGCATTCGGTGTAACCTCCTTTCCTAACTCTGATACTTCCGCGTATTCCTTGCGAATATAATACTTGTCCCCGCCTTCGACGTGCGACATATTCCAAATATCCATAACGCCGTTACGGTTTAACAAGCCACGGTCAAATAATTGTGTGCTGATATTCAGCTTCGTATTATTGCTTGCGTATTGAAGCCTGTTCGCGGTAAACGTGATCGCGTTCCCGAAGGATAATTCCCGCTGTGTATAGGTCATATTCGACATAACCAGCGAAAGCTGGATCGCGAAAGGCTCGATCTTGCCTTCGTAGTAAGCGTTCCATTCATCTTCGGTATAGCTGTTCTGAATGATTTTCGCGTTCGTCCCGAAGTAGTTAAATACATTTTCGTTGATCTGCGCCATCTGCGCGGCGTTTACAGTGAACGGCTTGCTTTCGATCGGCTTTACGTCCGCGAATTTGCTATCGTAGATCACCATTCCGGATTGATTATCCGCCGAAAGGTTATCCGCCGTGAAGCGCTTGCGCTCTTTCGTAATATCTTCCGGCTTTAACATATTCGCAACCTTCGCCAAGAACCGGACGGAAGCCGAATTTTTAACGCCGTTGATAATGCCTTGATTTTGCGTATGGATCAACTGCATTGTAGGACGAAGCGCGGCGTTACTCTCTCCGAAGAAATCGTCGCTATACTGAAATTGCGTCATAACGCCGACGCGCTCGAACTCGATTGCCGCCCGCTGTCCGTTTGCGAAGGTGTATCGCAAGAAGGGCGCGCCCCTGTATTCGACAACTTCGCAACGCTGGGGAAGCAGGGGGTAATACCCCGCGATCCCGCCGTATTCATCTTCGATCGGAACAATGAACGCCGTGTTATTCACCGAAAGGATCGTCGCGATCCGGTAAATGAACTTCGACGTATCCATAAACGGATTAGGGCGGAACTGCAATACCCTTTCAAGGTTCTTGTACGCCGTCCCGCTGATTTCCGGTTTCAACTTTGAACAGAAATTCGCGAACGAATGAATAGCCGCCCGCGTAAGCTCCATTTCGTAAAGGCTTTCCGGCGCGTTCGTGAAAACGGGCGAATACCCGTTAAGCATTTTGAAGTATCCTTCCGCTTGAATATCCGAACGCGGTTTTCGGAAAATCGTTTCAAAAATTCCCATAGTTTTATCACCCCGCATTTTTCAGCATTTCGCCGATCTCGTTATAATACTTCTGCCGTACCGTCATAGCGTCGATCACGGAAACGAAGCCGTCGATACGCGCCCGCTGTTCGATTTTTACCGGACGGAACTTCCGCGTTTCCATATTGTGCTTTAACGCGACGTTGAGGAAATGCGCTTTCAGAAGGTTATTATCCGCGATCTTGAAATTGCCGTCTTTGATTATGCCTTCAAACTCCCGAATAACGGGCGCAAGGTTTTCACCCTGCCATACGTCGTCCGTCTGGAAGCCCGCCGCCTTCAAGTCGTCGATCAGATATTGCGCGCTGTAACGGTCGTAGCCGATTTTTAGAATATAAATGCCGTACTGATCCCGAAGGGCGGAAAACCATTCGTAAACGTCCCTGTAATCGACGTGATTTTCGCCGGACAGCTTCACGATCCCTTGCTTGACGAATATATCATACGGCACGCCGTCCACCGCCTGTGCGGTTTCCAGCCTGTTCGCGGGCATAAAGAATTGTGCGAAGGCATAAAGAACGCCGCCGCGCTCAATAATCACGCTTGCGGCTGTAAGGTCTGTTGTCTGCGATAGGTCGATACCGCCCACCGCGTAACTGTCTTTGAAATCCTCCAGCTTGATTTTTTCACCCGCTCGATCGACAACGACATAATCAAGCCAAGCGACGGAAGAATTCTGCTTGATATTGCAGTATTTGCAAAGGAATTCTGCCCGCTTTGAAAGGCTCATTTCCGCGACGGCGATTTCCTCTTTGAAGAATTCCGGCGAAACGGAAACGCCCATATTCGGATTTGCCTTTTTTAGCTCTTCAAGGTCGTTCCATTTCTCCACGTCGTCGATCATATAAAGCAGGGGAAGAAGGCGGCGTTCTTTGCTTCCGCCTTTCAGAAACGCCGTAGATCGCGCCATCAATTCGTCGAAAATACCGTCGTTTTCGTATCCCGCCGTACTGATAGACAGGATCAGCGGCTGGCGGCGTGCGCCAAGCGCGGATTTCATTACTTCGTATTGCTTCAAGCCGCCGTCGCCGCGCCAAGACGCGACTTCATCGTTCACGACTAAATGCGGATTGAAGCCGTCCGATTTCTTCGCATTGAACGCCAGCGGCTTTATTGCCGTGTTGCTTTCCTCGATGTAAATATCCGAACGGCGCTTCTTCGCAAGCTCCGAAAGCTCCGGTTCTTTTTTAATCATCTGGAAGAAGTTATCGTAAACGATGTTCGCTTGCTCCAGCTTCGGCGCAAGGCAATAAATCTTTGCCCCGTATTCACCGTCAAGATATGCCATATACGCGATCACGGCGGAAGCGAAAAGCGTTTTACCGTTTTTCCGCCCGATCACAATAAACACTTCGCGGAATATCCGCACGTTATCTTCGTCAACTATCCCGAAGATCAGCGATACCGCCGCTTTCTGCCATAGCTCCAATTTCAGAAGGTCGGTTCGTCCCTCGCAATGATGGCAGAAGTTTTCGATAAAGCGAATTGCCTTGTTCGCCTTCTTTGCGTTGAAAAGAAAAAGCCCGTTTTGAAGCCCGCTAACGATGTATTCATAGATCAGCCGCACCCATTTTCCGACGACAATTTTTCCCGTCGTTATGCCGTCGTAATACTCGTAAATGTAATTTGAAAACGGCATTTTTATTCGTCCCGCAAGGCTTGCAGACGGCTTTCTTTTTTCTTTTCGGGCGGCACAAGCTCGCAAAGCTGTTTGATTATGGCGGCGTGATTTTTCGTCATAGCGATATGCGTTTTTACTGCGTCGCTCTGTTTTGTCCCGCTCTGATTTGCGCCGTTTTGGTATTCGACGGTGTAACCCTCTTCGTTAATGATTTCCTGCAACTCTTCAAGGGATACCGCCATAAATGCGGCGTTGCGGATAAGGCTTTCGACGGTCTGCAACTTGTTTTTATCCAAGTCGCGGAAAACCCGCTTTAATCGGTTTATCTCTCTCTTAATCTTTTGATCTTTCGTTAAGTCCTTCTTTGTCGCCATAATTATCACCCCTTTTCGGCGGATACCTACACCCCTTTTTCGCGTACACCCGTTATGCGCGCGCCTGCGGAGTAAAATTAACCTCCCGCCCTCGGTGTTTCACCCTCCCTAAATCCTCGGCGAATAGGGGGGAGTATCACGTTTCCGTTTTCGTCAAACGAATATCGCTTTTTCCGCTTCGATCGATGGTGTTCTTTGTTATGGCAATCTTGACAAAGCGCTTCGAGATTATCCCACGAAAGCGCAATGTATGGATCGTTTACGTTTTGCTCTGTCAAGTATGTTTTGTGATGTGCAATCTTTGCGGCGACGGGATCGTCCGGTGTAGAACAACGTTCGCACAAGTAGCCCTTTGATTGCAAGAAGGCATCACGGCAAGAACGCCAAGCGTCGCTGTTGTAGAACTGTTCTGCCCACGGCTTCATACTCGCACCTTCCTTTCCCGCGCATAATAAAAGCGCCCTTCCGGATTGCTCCGAAAAGGCGCTATTCGTGCGCTTGCGTCTTGCGTAAGAATTCATCGTAAACAGTATAGCATAGATATATTCCCCTTGCCACCCCTCGATATTGTCGCGATATTGTCATTTATTCGCCCGCCTTGCGCCTGTACGTTGCCGCACTCACCGCCGCCGCGATCCCGAATACGCATACCGCCATATCGTTTACGATCTTGTTCCGCCATCTGCACGCGGTCTTTACGCCCTTCAAAACGCCCGCTTCTTCAAGGTCGAAGGCTAATTCCTCCCACGTGTAGGGCTTGCCGCTCTCGCGCGGCTTGCCTTCGTAATCCTCGCCGAAGTAGTACATACGAACCACCGTGAATTCCTTGCGGTCGCGGTAAAGGTTTATAGCCCTCTCCAGCCGCTCGAAGCCGTACTTCGTTTCCCGATACTGCCGCCTTTTTTCTTCCCGCATTTCCTCGACAATATCGGCTTCGGTTCTCTGCTCATAAAATCCCGTGCTTTTGCTCCCCGCCGCGAAGGTCTTTCGCCCTGCGTGATATTCCACTTCGCAATAGGCTTCTTCATTAGCGACAAGCGCCGCCAGCTTCTTGTAGTTATACAAAAGCGTTTCCATAGCCTTGAAGTAATTGACATACGCGCCCGCCGTGTCTTTGTATGCTTCATACGCACCCGCGCGGGCGGCTTCGTTGATCGCTTCGCGCAACTCTTCGGAAATGCCCGTTTTTTTCTTCGCCATTTTTCAGCCCTCCGTTTTCCGCTGTAAGTAGTCGATAATCACGCTTGCGGCTTCCTGCCAGCCCTTGCAGATTGCCGCCGCGTAACCCTGTTCTAAAAGCCCGTCGATCCAGCGCACCTGTTCTTCGCTGATCCTCCCGCCGCGTTGCCGTTTAAGCTCGATATAAAGCCCGTGATTTCCGCCGCGTGCAACGGGAAGGCAAAGATCCGGAACGCCGGATTTCACGCCCTGCGCCCGAAGGCGTGCCGCCTCGATCTTGTTTCTGCTCCCGCCGTTCGGAACGTGATACAAAAGCGCCAATTCCGGAAAGCGCCCCGATTGAAGCGCCGCCCACTCGAAAAGCGCGATTTGTTCGTCCGCTTCCGTAGGAACAGGAAGGGAAGGCGTGTTATTTTTCCGCATTTTGCTTCGCCTCCCAATCGTTGAAGAAGAAAAACGGCTTCTTCTGCGCCACCGCTTCGCCGAACTCATATTTTGCGCCCCTGCTTTCCGTCCAATCCGGAAGGAAGCATACTTCGGCGCATTCGTTCAGCATTGCGCCCGCCATTCGCATATACGCTTCCCACGTGAAGCCCTCCGAAGGCAGTAACGCCGGATTGACGACAATAAAGCCGCCTTCCTCCAGCTTCTTCTGCGCTTCATAGAATTTTGAGCGGTAGAACGGATCGCCCGTAATCTTCCCCGCAAGGTAAACTGTCTTTTTCTGCATTGTTTTTCCTCCCTTCGTCAAAACAGCGTTGTTTGCGTTGCCTTTTCCTGTTCCTCCAGCAGATCAAACAGGCAGATTTGCGCTTTCTCTTCTTCAAGCCGCCTGTTCGCCGCCTCGAAATATTTTGTATTGATTTCAAAGCCCACGTAATCAAGCCCGCCGATCCGCTGGCAAGCGACAAGGGAACTTGCGCTTCCGGCGTGCGTGTCTAAAATCTTCATACCCTTTCGGGCAAACAGGGATAAAACCCATTCATACAGCTTCACGGGCTTTTGCGTAGGGTGGATCGTCCCTTCGATCTGCAATTCCACGCGGTTAAGCGTGAAAATCCGTGTCGGCGTGTCAAAGCTGGTATATGCAAGCTCACAATCAGACATTGAAAGCCCGCGTTGCCCCTTGTCCCATACAAGCCAGCCTTTATGCGCCTGTTTCAGCATCGGAACAAAGTAATTCCCGCCCCAAATGATTTGTTCACGGGATACCCGTTCAAGCTCTCGGAAATATTCTTCGGTCGGCGGCTTGTTGTCCCAGCCTTCCCGCGAATGCTCCTTCCGGTTATGCTTCGGATTTCTGCAAACGCGCTTCCGCTGTCCGTCAATCCCGATCCCGTAAGGCGGATCGACGATTGCAAGGTCGAAGAACCCGTCCGGAAATTCCTTCATTCCCTGCATACAGTCCAGATTATAAAGCCTGTTCAATTCAAGCACCGTCGATCGCCTCCTTCCTCTCTTTTTTCTCCCTCCCCTCCGCCCCTCCCGCTGGGAGGGGAACAGGCTCAAAGGAATAAACCCCGCGCCCGATCCTTTATGCACATTTCCCCAGCCTTCATTGTGGAAAAGTGCAAGCCGCCTTGATAGATTTTCTTTCCCCGTCGCCGCGCTGTTCCTATCACTCACGCTTCACCCCGTAAAGGTCAAGCGGCTTCGCCGTGCTTCGCAACCTTGACGGGCTGAACCGTTCGTGATCTCTGATAAACAGGCGACGGGGAATAAACGAAAATCTATCTTCAAGGCTTCTTCTGTGATCGAAGCTGTGCTTCGTCGCCAAACGTTACACATTTACAAGGCTTTAGAAATGCTGATCCGAAATCAGCCTTTACCGTCCTTCGCCGCTCGTTTCCGTTTGCGCTTCGGCGGCTCTAACACATACTTAAAATAAAGGTATCCATACTTCGTACTTTTCGTTTCTACTAATATATAGCCCTTCGGCGGGCGCGGCGGCTTGCTCTCCGTGTAAACCCTCTTTGCAACGGTCGGCGTTTCCCGATCCGGCTTCCGCGCGTTGCGCGTCTGCTTCCAGCGGTGTCCGCCTTGTTCCTTCGTCCAATGGTCGAAAAGGTAATTTGCAAGCCCTGTGTAATCCTGCCCGTGATCCACGCCGTCGTAATAGTTATGTTCGCGAAGGTGGTTGATCCGGACGATATTTCCGTAAATCCATTGTTTCTTGATTGCTTCTTCCGGCACGCCGTCCGAAAGCATATGCGCGTGAATTCTGTTCGTGTTCTTGCCGCGTCCTAAATAAATGAAGATCACGGCATCGGGGAAGGCGTATTTCAGCCGCCGCACGAATAGATCGCGTATCCGCTTCGCTTCCTTGAAGGTATGTACTTCGTTTTCGTCGTCCAGCGTCAGCGTGCTATATAATGAACGCGGGGAAAAGTTTTCATTTACCAGCCGCGCGTGTTTCCGTCTTGATATTCCGATCTTGTGTTGTTCTCGCTCTTCCTCTGTCTTAAAGCGCGGGCGCGGTTCAGCCTTCTTTATATCGGTAAGCCTGTCCGATACGTTGAAAACCTCCTGTTCGCACACAACGCCCGAAAAAATCCTTCTTTTTACTCTCTGCATACGTCAAGCCGCCTTCCTTTGACAAAAAGCCGCTTTCGTGCTATACTATCTAATGTATTGAATAGCCTTATACGGCAACCCCGAACGGGGAAGAACCGTCCTGTACGCCCATACAGGACGGTTCTTTTTTATTTATCCATTGTTCAGCCCGTCGCCCTGCACGAACTCTTCGCATTGCGGTTCCTCGCAAGGCTTGAAGCGCATTCCGTTTTCGCAACCTACGCACGGGGAAGGGCGCACCCCGTCCGGCGTGAAGCCCTCGCGGATCTTCTCGCATTCCTCCAGCCGCGCGCATTGATCGCACCAGCACTTCCGGCAATCGCCGATTTCCGTTTTAACGGAACGTTCCCGTTCCTCTTCGGTTTTCCGGATTTCGCGGATCGCGGTTTCCTCCAGCATAACGTCGTAAGCGTCCATACCCGCTTGAAAGCCTCGGATCAGCGCCGCAACCGCGAAGCCCAGCGCCGCGCCCGCTTCTTCAAGCGCTTCTGCGTTCAGCTTAATTTCGCTCATTCCCGCTTCTCCTTTGCATATCTGCGTTGTAGCTGTATCCGGTATTTTTCTTCGTGCCGCGCTTCCCGCAAGTGCGGAAGATCGCGACGATCACGCAATAGATAACCAAAACCGCCGCCGCAATGCAGATAATCCCGCAAAGCAGGAAAAAGGCGTTTTGCATAAATTCAAACATTGTCATTAAGTACAACCTTCTTTCCCTCCATTACGCCAGCTTCTTTTAAGCGCTTGCGTAAATGCTTTTGCTGTGCAAGGATCGAAAGGGCGCGGCGCTCGTTCTGTCTGTACTGCTTCGCTATATCCTTTATATCCTCGCTTTGATAGTATCCAGCGCCGTCCTGCGCGTTAATAATGATCGCGCCCCTGCGCCGTGCCTGTTCGATTTCTTCACGTATCTTCCGATCCGGCAAGCCCGTTGCCGCGCGAAGGTGTGCGCGTGTTACCGCGTTTTCCTTGCCGAACGGAATATAATCTGTAATGCTTGCCGCCCGCATTTCCGTTATTCTCCTTTCTCGAATACCTCTTCCGGTTTGATGTTCCACGCCGCCGCAATATGCTTCATCATATCGACGGCTTCGGCGCGCTTCTTCATATCCCCGTCAAGGTAAGATTTCAAGATTTCCGATTTCAGAACGCAAAGCGGGCGAACGCCGTGTGCCCGCCGGCCGCGTTGCTGCCGACCAGCGTACCGTCGGAATAGACGTAGCGGACGAATGAATTTTTCGGGCTGTCCGGTGTAGCTGTCCACCACCAAGTGTCCGGAAGCTCCGGAATGTTGCCGCGAAGAAGCCTGTATTCGTCGCACGTGATAAGCCCGACGCGGACGCAATCGCCGCCGTAGTCCTTCAAGCCGTCGTCGGCGGTCAAGTCAACGTTGAAATACTCGAACATTGCTTCCGGCGCTCCCGCTCCGATCAGCTTTTGCAGGAATTCGCCGTTCAAGAACTCGCGAATATCGGACGCGGCGAAATCGTTTCGGTTCTTCGTGTCAAAAACGCCGTTTCCGATACACTCCGAAGCAATGCACTTCACCCAGCTTTCGGCGGTCTGAATGATTGTGAAGGCGATCCCGCCGATCGTGATTTCCTGTTTCGGCATAAAGCCGTGTTTGTTCTCTGTCATATTGAAAAGCCCCTTTCTTTCCTCGGGCGGTTTTCCCGCTCGATCAATGATCCTGTTAATGTACCAAATAGCCTTTTGTAAATCCTCTTCACCGTTCTTGCGCTTCCAACGCCACAAGTATTTGATCGCGTTTGCCGTGCAGAAGGCTTCGATCCCTTCAAGCCCGATTGTCGCCGCCTCCAGCGCGTCGATACACTCGATCCCGCCCGCGTTGTAATGCGCTGGGTGGTTTACCCGCTCCGCCATTGTCAACACTTCTTCCCGCCGTGCCTGTACGGGCGCGTTCTGTTATATTCGTGCTTCTGCGAAATTGCCGCGTCAATGTCAATTCCGGCATATCCGCAATAATCAAGAACGCGGATAATCACGTCGGCAAGCTCGATCGGTATTCCTTCCGGCTTCCCGTTGTTTCCGGCGTAAACCTCCGTAGGCAAGCGCCCGTTGCGGTATTCCTCCAGCGCTTCGGATACCTCCGAATGAATGAGCGCCAGCACTTCGGGGAAGCCGCGTTCTTCGTCCCACCAGCCGTGATCGACGGCGTTTTCGTGAATTTGCTTTGCAACCTCGTTAATTCCCGTCATTATCGTTTTTCCTCTCTTTCTGTTTGTCTTTCGGCTCTCCGCCGTCGTTGTTCGTGTTCCTACAATCGCACGTTTCCCCGTTGTCAAGGTGTGCGCCGCAATGGTCGCATACTTTGTACTTCATTTCTTCGTTACCTCCGTTCTTTGGAATAATCAGACGGCGCAACCCGTCCGCGCATAGCGTCAAACCGTGTTCGCGAAGATAGGCGCGGCGGCGTTCCGCCTCTGCCGCCTCCCAGCCGCAAGTAGGGCATTCGGAAGCGTTGCATTTCTGAACCTTTTTCGGATCAATCCCTAAAAGGCAGATATATTCGTGTTTCTCACTCATTTTTCACCCGCTCCCCGTTATAGATAACTACCATAGAAGGGAAGGGCGCGGGATCGCTGGCGTTCCCTTCGTCGTCTGTGAAGCGAAGCCGCCCGCGAACGAAGCGGATTTCTGCTTTCTCGTATATGTAATCGTGAAAATAGGCTGTATCCGTTCGAGCGGGAATAAGCAGTACAATAGCGTACCCCCCCCGCGTGCTTCTTCGTATGCCTTCTTTACCCACTTTCCGATCTCGCGTCCATAAGGCGGATTGCAGAAAACCGCACCGCCGCGATCCCAGCTTTGCGAAAGCCCGTCCGTTTCCGGCGTGTAGTATAGCGGGCATTTTGCCGTTTTGTCGGTCGCCGCCGCGTCAAGCACGAAGCCGAATTCTTCGTTCAAACGGTCGAAGAAGTCTTGCGGCGTACACCAGTCCATTTTCTTTGAAGATAGAAGCGCACTATTCACCGCCGCCAGCCTCCTTTTCGTCGGAATATACGCGGACAACCGCCGCCACCTGTTCAAAGTCCAGATAGACGGGCTTGTTTTCCGTGATCCCTTCAATGTTGTATCCGGTCGCCTGTCCGAAGCCGTTTTGCTGGATCGTGAACTTGTCGCACTTGATAGCGAATTCCGAACCGCTCTTCAAGATAACGCGGATCGTCATTTTAGGCATTGTCCACCACCTCGCTTTCGTCCTCGACGATCTCACCCGTAGCAGGATCAACGTTTAAGGAATATTGTTCCGGCTCTGCGGCGTGTGCCAGCGCCTTCTTCCGTTCCCGAAGGTCAAGGGAAAGAACGCATTGTTCCGTAAGCCTCTTCAAGTTGTCCACAAACTGCTGGCTAATCACGTCATACGGCATAATTACCGCTTGAAGCAGGAAGCCCGCTTTCGCTACGATGTAGGGTGTTCCGCCGGGCGTGATCCGCTCGTACAGCTCCAGCACGTCTAAAATATCTGATACGGGCGAAAGATAGCGGCTTTCGATGAACACAAGCCCGCGCCGCGTCTGCAACGGCTTCAAGGTTCTTCCGGAATAGGCAATCGAAATTGCTTCCCGCTCGACGGGCTTTTCGTTCGCGTCCGTATCCTCGAAGCTGATTTCCGAAGGAATGCCCGCTACTTGAACGAACCAATCTTCCCGCTGTTTTTCCGGAACGTCGAAGATCGTTAAAAGGCTTTCTTTATCCAGCGCCGGAAGTCCCGTTACCGGATAAGCCGCCGCGCCGTCGCCGATGTATTGAACAACGCCGCCGCCTTCGGTGTGCCGCTCATAAATAACGGCGTATTTGTTCTTCTTGCAGATCGCCGCGATATTTTTAATCTTCATCTTCCGCCACCTCGCTTTCGTCTGCGTCGTCCCGCTCCGTAATCGGCGGAAGGTCAACGCGGGGAAAACGTACCGCAAACGCGATTTGACAACCGCAACGCGGGCAATCCATAGCGCTAAACCGCGTCGGCGGTTTTGTCAGCGCGTCCATAAATCCGCGCGGTTCCTCTGCAACGTAGATTTCTTCCTTTGTCGGTGTTACGCGGTATCCGCAAACGCCGCACGTCTTTTTCTTTGTAAACATATTGAATAGCCCCTTTCCGGTTAATATCTGCCGTAAACCCGAACGACGGTGAAGGGCTTGTCCGCCTTCGTCGCCGTTACGATTGCCGAAGTCATAAAGGATACGCGCAAGAAGTCCCGCGCCGCCCGCTTTGCAAGCCTCCACGTAATCATTCGGGCGTTAGGTTCCTGTATTGCGTCGCCGTCCAGCGGATACTCGCAAATAAGAACCGTATTTCCGAAAGGTCGCCGCGCTGGGCGTTCCTTCATAAATTCTTTGTTGCCCTCTTTGCACTTCACAATTTCAAGCGCCTTCGGGAACTGCCAGCCGCCGTCCTGCTTCTTGTCTTTTGCCATAATTGCCGCCCCTTTCTTCAAAGCTGAACTAAATTCAAAACCGAAATAAGCCGATCCGTAATCTGCTTCCGGTGTAACTCCTTCAAGATCGCTTCTTCGTTCGCGTCGTAGTTTGCGGCAAGCGTTACGAAATACTTTAATTCCGGATTTACCCGTTGCCGAAGTGAAAGACAGAAAAGAAGGCGATCCGTTACTTCCGTTTTGAGCGGATACACGGCAATTTCTCCCGTGCTTTTGTTGATCTCTCTACAAAGGCATATCATTTCGCCCATAGCCGCGCCCCTTTCTAATCGTCGTAAGGATTTTGTAAGCTCCAATCCCACGTTTCAGCGTCTTTCCAGCCGATCGTGAAATGATTGTTCCGCCCGTCCCCTGTGAAGTACAGGTATTCAACCGGAAGAACGCGCCCGACGTTTTCTTCCCCGTTTTTCTCGGCGTGATAGCGTTTCAGCACGTCAGCCGCCAGCGTCGCAAGCTCCGGAAGAACGGGATAATCCGCCGAATATCCGGCGAACTGATACGGCGCTTCTAAAACCTCCAGCACGGTATCCGGAAATCGGGGATCGTCAACGCGGTTCAGCACGCACCAAACGCACGCGGCTTTTTCCATATCCGAAGCGATCCCGCGCGCTTCCCCGTAAAGCATCTTCGCAAGCGCTTCAACCTCCGCCGCGTCCGGTATGTACTCCGTTTCTTCCGGTTCCGGCGCAAGCGTCAGGATCGGGGAAGGGGATAGAAGCGGCGTAGGCTCCGCCGCCGAAGTCGGTATTTCTTTCAGCTCTTTTGTCCCGCTCCACGGCATAAAGGCGATAAGCGGGATCGCGACGATCACCAGCGAAAGAACCGTCGCGAATTGTCGTTGTATCCTCTTCACATTTCCACCCCGCCGCCCGCTTCAAGGGATAGCCACCATTCCGGATTGTTTCGGAAGCGCTCATTCGGGCAAACGTCGCAATCTTCCGCCGCGCACCCGCTACAATACCGCTTTTGAAATTCCGTGTCCCACGGCGCTTCTAATATCGGGAGGGAACGCAAGAACCGCCCCAGCTCTTGCGCGCCCGCCGCGATTGCTTCAAAGTTTGTTTTGCTCATATTGAATAGCCCTCCTTCTTAAAACGCTGTTCGGATCAATTCTCCGCCTTTTCTTTCTGTCGGGAAAAGCGCCCATTCTCCAGCGCTGTTTTTCTTGCAATTCGCGGGAATATGCCCTCTAAATCCTCCTTGTGTTCCCAGCGCATTTCCTTTTAAGTCCGTGATCTGGAAAGCTCCCGTTTCGCTGTCCTGCCACCATTTCGCCGCAACGGTCTTTCCGTTGAAAAGCCGTACAGCGCAAACGCTGTATAATTGTGTATCTCCTTCGACGCATCTAAAAAGCGCCTTGAACGCATTTTCGGCGTGAACCTCTACTTTTCCCGAAAATCCGTATTCGCTGAAAAAAGTATCGAAGATTACGTATTTAACAGAAGCACTCCACGTCGCGCATTTCATAGGCAACGGAAGGGATCTCCATTCTTCCGTTGTCATAGCAGGATAAAAACCGATCTTTCCGTTGATAGGCTTTTCTGGTAAAAACTCTTTTGCCCTCTTCATATTGAATAGCCGTCCTTTCGTTACTGATTTGCGGCGCGCCTGTTGCCCCTGCGCCTGATATTCTCTTGTGCGGTCTGCTGTGCAAGGTCGGCGCTATAAACAGGACGCTTGTTTTCGTCAAGCTCTCCCGTGTATCCGCGTTTAAGCTCTTCGTAAATAGCGGCGACGCTTCTTCCGATCTTCGCGGCAATATCCACCGCCCGCTCCCCGTCGCTGTAAAGGGCTTCGATCTTGCGGCGCTGGTCGAACGTCAAGTACGAATATCCGTCCATTTTGCAAGCCTCCTTTCGCCGTCCGGATAAAAAAATAAAGCAGGAAAACCGTTTCGGTTTTCTCTGCTTTTAATGTTACTCCGCGCACAGCTAAAAGTCAAGAGTAAAAGCAGAAAAAACTAAAAAAATTTTTGTGTACTTTTCAAGCGGCGGCAAGGTGGGCGGCGAACAGGTCGTTTGAACTCGCGAAGCCTAAAATTTCGCGCGGATAGTTATTGATCCACGTTTCGACGCGAAGAATATATGCGGCGGTTACTTTCCGGAAGTCTGTTCCTTTCGGCAAGAACCGCCGTATCATTCTGTTTATATTTTCATTCGTTCCCCGCTCGAATGCGCTATAAGGGTGGCAATAATAAACCTTCGTCCGCTTCCGGTTCTTCCCGTAGATTGACTTTTCAATTCCGGCGCAATCCGCGAATTCTGAACCGTTATCAAACGTAATGCTTTTGAACACTTTTGAAAAGCGCTTCCCGTATCGGCGTTCCAGCTTGTTCAGCGCCGCCACGACGCTGGCGGCTGTCTGATCCGGTATCTTCATAATGATTTCTTGCCGTGTCAGCCGCTCCGAAAGGACGAACAAGGCTTCCTTCGTCTTTTTCTTCCCACAAACGCAATCGCCTTCCCAATGCCCGAAGGTCGTTCGTTCGTCGATTTCCGGATCTCGGTTTTCTATGCTCTCGCCCTTCGGCGCACGGGCGGCTTTCTGCCTCTTCACCTTTTCATACTTCCGCTTCCGTTTTCCTTTTTCGGGCAAGCTCTCGCGGCTGATCCCGTAAAATATGCCTTTGTCGATGTAGTTATAAATCGTTTTTTCGCTGATCTCTGTTTTGAAGGTCAGTCCCAGCCGCTTTATTTCTCCAACGACGGCGGCGGGCGAATATCCTTCTTCGCCGATTTTCTTTTCGATGAAGGCGGCTAATTCGTAATCGCTCCCGATCTTCAATTCCCCGCCTTTCGCGGCAAGGTTTTCACGGTAGCGGGCTTCGGCGATTTCCGGCGAATAGCGTTCTTCCGTCGTTAAGTCGGAATTCAAATGCGTATAGGTTCCGCGCTTTAACTCCCTGTAAATCGTCGAATTATGTACGTGTAGCCTGTCGGCGATCTTGCAGGGCTTCAAGCCCTCTTTCAGCGCCTTTTCAATTTTAAGGCGATCCGTCCACGTTAAGTGTTTGTGCATTTGTGTTCCTCCCCCTGCGAAAGAAAAAGGGCGGCATATCCTGCCGCCCTCGTTCCGCTCCGGTTATCTTCCTGTAATGTGCAATTCGTTTTTAAGCGCCGCTTGAAGGACGGCGGAAAAATTCACGCCAGCTTTTTCGGCTTCAAAGTTAAGCCACGAAGGGATAGTGCAATTCTTTTTCACGGCGCGCATATCGTTTTTCCTGCGATATTCTGCGAAGTCAACGTCAACCAGCGAAACAATGCTTCCGGAAGGCGCGTCCGCTTGAACGTCCGCAAGGCTCGACGCTTCCGGCAACGCTTCGCCGTCGTCCTGCATATCAATTCCCATAAGCCCGATTGCGTCCCGCGCCATTTCGATCGCGTCCGGAACGTCCTTCCCCTGCGTATTGATGTTAAAATCCGGAACAAATACCACAATGAATTCTTTTCCCTGCGTCATAACGATAGGATAAGCGCTTTTCATAGTAAAATACCTCCTTCAAATTTCCGCGTATTTTTCTTTTGCGTCTTTAAGGCGCGGCAATGTGTCAATTACGGTTCCGGCTTCGTCCGTTACCTCGAACACGTTTTTCAAAGTGCCGTTTACGCGACGATCAACGCTTGTAATCGTAAACTTCCCATCTTCGCGGACGTACTTTGAAAAGAACGCGACATTCGCTTGCTTTTTGAATTTCATTGCCCGTACCTCCTGTATTGTTATCAAGGGCGGCGGGCTTATTTCAGCCCGCGCCGCTTGATGATTGCTTTTGCTAAATCTTCGTCGGTTTCTCTGTGCCTTACCACGCTTTCTCTTTCCTTGCCCTTTACGTAAATATCGTGATTTGCACCGTGCCTTTTGAATTTCCAGCCGTTCTTTTCTAAAAGCTCGATAAGGTCTTTTGTTTTCATTTCCTGCCCTCCTTACATTATTTATTATACGCCCTTTATGCGTATTTGTCAATAGCTTTTGAAGAAAAAATATGCGTATTTTGTGCGCCTACAAATAGCAAGGCGACGGGAAACCCCGCCGCCTTCATTCGTTGCCTAATAACCAATCAACCGAAACGCCCAGCACCTTCGCAAATACCTTCAATTCAAAGTCAGATACGAACCGCGTTCCGATCTCTATTCTGCTTATGCTGTCCCGCTCCATATTAACGCCCATCGTCTGTATTCTCGCGGCTAAATCCTCTTGCCGCAAACGCTGAACAACCCGCGCTTCCCGCAAGCGATCGCCGCAAATGTTTTTCTTGCCGTTGTAGTCGTATATCTTCATTGTAGGCGCGCCGCCTCCCTTCACCTGTGAACATTCCCTAACCCGTGTGTTAATATTCCGCTTTATTCTTGATTTTAGCGCGCGGAAGCTGTATAATTGTGTTAAAGGTCAGAATGGGTAAATTCTGCCTTGAAAATTTACAATTCAAAGGGGGATTTGCTCTATGTTCGTAACCTTTACAAAGACATTAAAACGAATGGCTGGTTTCCGGCTGGGCTTCGGTATCCGTGTAAATAAGCGCAACGCCCCGTTATGGTGTGGCGCTATGCTTGTCGCCGGAATGTTCTATCTTATGTGGTATATGATTATCGGCGCGGGCTGGTGTCTGTACTTTATGCTTTTGGCGATCTACAAGATTTATTATTATCTGTTTAAGGGGATCGCGATAGGGTGTAAGAAGCTGTATCGTTTCATCAAAGGGAAAACCGCTACGGCAGAAACGGAAACGCCCGTCGATCCGGAACAATAATGCCAACAAAAAAAGCCCCGCGAAGGCGAGGCGCGCGGAGGATCTCGGCATATGGCTCTTTTAAAAGTCATC
>OHQQ01000378.1_pt1 | contig 32373 bp, 30 predicted proteins | sample 1578211 | NCBI WGS metagenome assembly OHQQ01 (sample SAMEA3879539, study PRJEB24766) | human gut metagenome | biome: human-associated habitat; feature: feces | place: USA | collected 1985/1987
ACAAAATTCCGCTTTCAACCGCAACTGACGACCGCAGAAAAAAGAAAAGGGACTATCCGATGCAATCGGATAATCCCTTAAAGAGTAGGACCAACTTTGACCGAGGGGTTATTTTAAGACCCCTCGGAAAAGTCGGTCCGAGTTTTTGTCATAGCAAGTTTTGCATAGCCGCGTCGATTTGGCTGTTCTCGAATGCCCCTAAATAAATCTGTGTGGTTTTCAGACTATGGTGTCCCAACGCCTCGGATATGATGCCGATATTGACCCCCGATTTCTTCAACACGGTAGCGAAACTATGCCTTGCGACGTAAGTCGTCACCTCTCCCGAAATATTCAATCTGCGGGCTAATTGGCGCAATTCGGCATTGACTTGATGGCAGACTTTATGCACCCGATTCCGTTTCTGCATCGGCGTCGTATGCCTGCGCGAATCGAGTATCGGAAACAGATAGCCCGACCGTTCGCAGGCTTCGGCATAGCTGTCTACGATCCGCATCGCCCTTTCCGACAGCGGAACATGGATTGCTCCGTGCGTTTTCTGACGATTGTACGACAATCGCCCGTCCACGATATTATCGGGTGTCAGATTCGCCACATCGACGAACGAAATTCCCCCGCACAAATAAGAGAATGTAAAAACGCTTTGTGCCAATCGACAAGAATCGTTCTCCGCCGAGCAATCCGCATCGACGATTTTCATTACATCCGCCTTGCTCAACGCCCGTTTCGGGGTGCGGGTGTTGAATCGGCTAATCTTATAGTCGGTGAACGGGTTCTTCTCGCGGGCAACGGCTTTCAGCTTAATCGCCCGATTGAACACGGCCCGCAGAGTACGCATCTGAAAACTCATCGACGTATCTTTATTTCCCCGCGCCCGCATCCACTCCTCGAATTTTTCCAGATAATCGGCGTCGATGCGGCTGAACGTGAAATGAAGCGGTTTGTCCCGATTAAAGGATTTCAGTACGTTGTAGGAGTTCAGATAGGCATAGGCATTGCCAACACTTCCCCGCTCTTTCAACTCGGCGATAATCGCTTTGTAGACCTCCTCGACGGTCTGCGCCTTGATGCGCTCCTTTTGTTCGGCTACAATCGTCTGCGGGGTAAATTCTTCCTCGTTGATTTCTTTCGTCAGAATCTTGCCGTTGTATTCGGTTTCGTATTTCAGTACGATTTGACGAATCAACTGCCGATTCGGACAGTTGGGTTTGGGTTGGTTGGTGTCGAAATTCCAGAATTTAGGATCGACCGACACGCCCAGACTTTTCATCGTGCGGCGGCCCTCTTTGGAAATGCGGAGCATCAGCGGGGATTCTCCGTTTGCAAGTACCTTGTACCTGTAACAAACGACGGAAACGGATGTTTTCATCGGATTCGGTTGACTTCTTGGTTGACTTTTTCGCGTCAACCGTGGCGTCAACCGCCCATTTTCGGCAGGTGCGGATAAAAAAGAAAAGCACCGATAACTGTTGAATTATCAATGCTTTTCCATCAGTCGGGGTGACTGGATTCGAACCAGCGACCACACGCCCCCCAGACGCGTACTCTAAACCGGGCTGAGCTACACCCCGAACTCTTTCGGAGTGCAAATATACGACTTTTGCCTTACAAAAAAAATGAAATGCAAATATTTTTTCACTCTTCGACAAAAAACCGGCTTAAAATCTCCAGTCATTCCATTCTCACAATGCCAAGGTACGCTCCTTTCGGCCTAAAAAAGTTCACAACATCAATCTTACCTTGCGTGATTATCCCTCTTGGGGAGCACAGGCCTCCAAGCCCTTTCCGAGAAGGATGGGGGGTAAACGCGGCCACAGGTCGCGAATAAACATCTCCGGATCAGATCCCGAAATCGTCGGATAATTGTCTTACCTTATTATATAATAATTCATATACGGTCGGCATATTTCTGTTTTTTTCATATCGCATATCGAAAAAAAACAGATATTCCCACATTTTTTTTGCATAGAAAACTTTTTTGTTTACCTTTGCACCGCTAAAGGTTTCCCAATCGAGGGAAAACGGATAGCACAGGAGGCCCATTCGTCTATCGGTTAGGACGCAAGATTTTCATTCTTGAAAGAGCAGTTCGACTCTGCTATGGGCTACACGACAGCGTTTTAAGCGCATAACGACGGCCGGTAAGGCCGTATGTTGTGTTTTCAGGGACGCTGACGGGGAAACGACAACGAAGGAAGCGGGTTCCGGCCTATTCCGCAGACGGCCAAGGCCGTCACGAACAAGGCGTCATTTCAACATACGTCGCCGTAAAACAAGGAACGAAAAAAATTAAAAATAAAAATTAACGATTATGGCAAACCATAAGTCATCCGAGAAGAGAATTCGTCAGACTGTAGCCAAGCGCGCACACAACCGTCTTTTCCACAAGACGGCACGAAACGCCGTGAAAGCACTCCGCAATACGACGGACAAGAGTGCAGCCGAGGCACTTCTCCCGAAGGTTACTTCGATGCTGGACAAGCTGGCCAAGCACAACATCGTGCACAAGAACAAAGCCGGCAACCTGAAGAGTTCGCTGCAAATGCATGTAAATGCCTTGTAAAGCATTGTTGTCCACTGCATAGATTCAAGAGCCGTCAATTCTTTGACGGCTCTTTTTTACGAATTTACGGGAATTTTACTTTTTGAATAGCTTTACCGCGTTTTGGGTCTTGCACCGGCGATGCTTTACCCCGAACTTTGGCGCATGTTTCAAAATCCAAAAATCGTCCTGTCGCCGACATACGCACACCTGCAGCAAGAGGTCCGAAAAATTCCTGCGGGAGACTATCGCATCCTGGAAACTTACTGTGACCGGCGCAACACGGTCCGTAAAATCGAACTGCCAGGAGGCCGGATTTTCGTCCTGAAACAGTATAAACGCCCGACCCGCCTCAACCAATTCGCCTACACTCTTTTCCGCAAAAGCAAAGCCTGTCGGGCCTACGAATACGCCTTGCGGTTACAACAGTTGGGATTCGAAACCGCCGCCCCGGTCGCTTACCTGGAAATCTCACGTCACGGTCTGTTCCACACGGGGTATTTTCTTTCGGAATTCATCGCCCACCCGTTGCTGAATACCCTGCAGGAAGGAGATGAAGAATCCCGCAAAATTCTGGAGGATTTCGCGGCTTTCATCGTCGAAATGCACGAAAAGGGAGTGTTCAACCTCGACATGAACCCAGGCAACGTATTCTTTTACAAATCCGGCGAAAAATACCGATTCGCACTGATCGACATCAACCGCATCCGGTTTTGCCGCCACCTGACACGCAACGACTGTGTAGAGGTTTTCAAACATCTGGACAACCTTCCGCCTCCGGCCCTCTCGGTCGTACTGGTCCGCTATGCCGAACTGCGCCAATGGAATCCCCAAATTCTGTGCGGAGCCGTCATGCTGCGGCAGGGCGTCAATCTGCCTCGCCGCATCAAAACGGGCTTCCGGTCCCTGTTGTCGCATCTGGGCCTGCGGAAATAGCCCTACTCCTTATCCCGAAATCCCTGGGCTTTGAGCCGGATCTCGCCGCCGTCGGGCGTTACGAGATAGGCTCCCGTATTTTCCGCCGTAATATGTCCGATCACATCGACCCCGCCCATGCGCATCACCCGCTCTTGCAGGGCCAGCGGCACGGTGAACAGCAACTCGTAATCTTCGCCGCCGTTGAGCGCCGCCACGACGGGATCGGTATGAATCTCCTCAGCGAAAGCCGTCGTCTGACGGGCGATAGGGATCCGGTCGAGGTAAATGCGGGCTCCGCATTTCGAGGCTTTACAAATCTGAAGCAGGTCGCTCGCCAAACCGTCCGAAAGGTCGATCATCGACGTAGGGACGATCTTCTCCTCGGCCAACAGCTCGACGATATCCTTGCGGGCGGCAGGCTTGAGGTAGCGTTGCAACAGATATTCGTTTCCTTTGAACTCGGGTTCGGGATCTTTCACCCCCCGCAACACCCGCTTCTCGCGTTCGAGCAGTTGCAGTCCCATGTAGGCTGCCCCCAGGTTGCCCGTAATACAGATCAGGTCGTGAAGCTTGGCGCCGCCGCGATAAACCACCTCCTCCTTGCGGGCCCGTCCGAGCGCCGTCACGTGAATAGCCAGCCCGGTCACCGAAGCCTTCGTATCGCCGCCGACCAGATCGACCTCCATCTCCTCGCAAGCGAATCGAATCCCCGCATACAGGTCGTCCAACGCCTCCACCGAAATCTTGGACGATACCCCGAGCGACACAAGCAACTGCTCGGGACGCCCGTTCATCGCCAGCAAGTCACTGACAGCCACAACAACAGCCTTGTACCCCAAGTGCTTAAGAGGGAAATAGGTCAGGTCGAAATCGACCCCTTCGAGCAGCAGATCGGTGGTGCAGAGTGTCACTTCGTCGGTCCCCGCCGCAATCACGGCGGCATCGTCGCCCACCCCCCGAAGCGTCGAGGCATTGCGCACGGAAAAAGAATCCGTCAGGCGGTCGATCAGCCCGAATTCGCCGAGCGAGGCGATCTCGGTAGGTTTTTTATCAGCCATAGGAATATTGTTTACAGTCGTATGTACCTCCCGCATACGGATTCTCTTCCCGTGCGGGTTATCGTCGCAGCGAAATTCGAAAAATCTGCGCTATATCTTACAAAAATACCGAAACTTTGTCGTTTTGACAAAAAAAGATTATATTTGTTAGCGTTAAAAAATTCTTAACCGATGCTGAACATTGTTTTATTCGGGGCCCCGGGATGCGGCAAGGGAACGCAGGCGGCGCGGCTCAAAGAGAAATACGGAATCGATCACGTATCGACCGGTAACGTAATTCGGGAAGAAATCGCCCGGGGGACGAAACTCGGCAAAGAGATGGAGTCCTATATCACCACGGGCAGACTCGCTCCCGACCAGGTGGTGATCGACATGATCGCCGACTATATCGCGGCGCACAAACACGCGAAAGGCAACATTTTCGACGGCTTTCCCCGCACGACGCACCAGGCCGAGGAGTTCGACCGGATGCTGTCCGAACAGGGGTTGAAGGTCGATGTCATGATCTACATGGACGTTCCCGAAGAGGAGCTGGTAAAACGCATCCTGCTCCGGGGCAAAGAGTCCGGGCGAGCGGACGACGCTTCGGAGGAGGTGATCCGCGACCGTATCAAAGTATATCACGAACAGACGGCCGTCGTCGCGGACTTTTACGCCAAACAGGGAAAATTCGCCGACATCAACGGTTTGGGCACCATGGATGAAGTCTTCGACCGCATCTGTCAGGTCATCGATTCCATTCGGAAGTAACTCCGACCGCATACACACCTATTTCACGGGATTTCTGTCGAAGGAATCCCGTTGTTTTGTCCCCTTCCGGAAGAAAAATTTTTCCCGGAGTCCGCGCAAAACTCGGCTCGCACCGGACACACCAGACAAACGGCACGCTCCGCCCTCCTTCCGACCGAACGCCCCGGCCCCGACAGTCCCAGTCGGCAAACAGCCAGGCGGCAGCGGCACCGAAAATATACCAATATTATAAATAAATCCTACCGGCGATAAATAAAAAAGAGGCCTCGCAAGACGATTTTTACATTATTTTTTGTACCTTTGCATCCGCTAAATGCATATTAATCTAATTAACAAACGATTATGAACAATTACGAAACCGTTTTCATTGTCACGCCGGTCCTTTCCGATGCACAGGTCAAGGAGGTCGCTGACAAATTCCAGGGTGTAATTACCGAAAACGGCGGTCAGATTGTGAACAGCGAGGCCTGGGGCTTGAAGAAGCTCGCCTACCCGATTCAGAAGAAGACCACCGGATTCTACTTCCTGATTGAGTTCACCGGTGAAGGCTCGATCGTCAACACCCTCGAAACGCAGTACCGCCGCGACGAGCGGATCATCCGTTTCTTAACTTTCAAGCAGGACAAATTCGCCGTAGAGTACTCGGAGAAACGTCGTGCGAAACTTTCTAACAAGCAGGAGGAGTAAACCATGGCACAGGAAAACAACAACCAGTCTGAAATCAGATACCTCAACCCCGTTTCGGTTGACGTCAAGAAAAAGAAGTACTGCCGTTTCAAGAAACTCGGCATCAAGTACGTGGATTACAAGGACGGCGAATTCCTCAAGAAGTTCCTCAACGAGCAGGGCAAGATTCTGCCCCGCCGCCTGACGGGTACTTCGCAGAAGTTCCAGAAGAAGGTAGCGCAGGCCGTGAAACGTGCCCGCCACCTCGCGATCCTGCCCTTCGTAACCGATTGTATGAAATAATAAAGAGGAGGAGAGAACATGGAAGTAATTCTTATCAAGGATATCGAAAATCTGGGTTACGCCAACGACATCGTGAACGTAAAGCCCGGTTACGCAAACAACTACCTGATCCCCCAGGGTTACGCGAAGGCAGCTACCGCAGCTGCGAAGAAGATCCTCGCGGAGAACCTCAAGCAGCGTGCCCACAAGGATGCCAAGATCCTGGCCGACGCACAGGCTCTGGCCGAGAAGATCGCCAACCTGCCGCTGGTAATCGCTGCCAAGGCAGAGGAGGGCCGCATCTTCGGTGCGATCACCGCTGCCGACCTCGCCGAGGCTTTGGCTGCCAAAGGAATCGAAATCGACCGCAAGACCATCGCCGTGGAGAACATCAAGACCCTCGGCGAATACGAGGCCGTCGCCAAGATTCACCGCGACGTCAAAGCGACGATCAAATTTACGGTAACCGCAGAGGAGTAATCCCCAGCCTCCGTTTCAATCGAAAAGGCCGATCGTACAGATCGGCCTTTTTCGTCGGATCGCCCGAAAGAAAGACCGCCCCCGCATGCCCCCCTCCTTCGCGGAATCCGGAAATATCGATCGGCAAAAACAAAAAAATCGCTACCTTTGCAAATGGCTGCGGCCCCGGACGACGAAGGTGGCCGCGTCAAACTGACGCAAGGAGAATCCGATCACGGAGAAATTCACGCTTCGGAGCAATGCACGGTCGGGAACATAGCGTACCAACTCCGCAGAAAGACCCTGCACGACTCGCCTCGCATATGAGGTATTGTCCGGACCGAAACCCAAATGTACGAACACCGCACGCATAAACACGAAATCGTCCCCGCTCATACCGGCATCGACGAAAAAACGCACTCATGTACCTGAAAAAACTGTCGCTCATCAATTTCAAGAACATCCGGGAAGAGAATCTCGAATTCCGGCCCGGCATCAACTGCTTCGTGGGCGACAACGGAGCGGGCAAAACCAACGTGATCGACGCGGTCTATTTCCTTTCGATGTGCAAGTCGTCGCTGGCGATGACCGACGGGCAGAACATGCGCCACGGCAGCGACTTCTTCCTGCTCGACGGCCAGTACCTCACCGACGAAGGCCGCAGCGAGAGCGTCGTGTGCGCCTTCGCCCGCAAAGGAGGCAAAACCCTCAAGCGCAACGGCAAGGAGTACGAACGACTCTCGGACCACGTGGGATTGATCCCGGTGGTGATCGTCTCCCCGGCCGACACGATGCTCATCAGCGATGCCGCCGACGAACGCCGCCGCTACCTGAACGGTTTTATCTCCCAGTTGGACCGTGCTTATCTGCAGGCTCTGGTACGCTACAACGCCGTATTGGGCGAACGCAACCGCCTGCTCAAAATCTCGCGGGACGAACAGATGCTCTGCATATACGACCGTCAGCTGGTCGAACAGGGAGGCATCATCCACCGCAAACGCAGCGAAATCGCAGCTCTGCTCGAACCCGAAGTCGCCCGATACTACCGCCACCTCTCCAGCGACCGCGAACAGGTGACGCTCGAATACCGCTCGGAGCTGAACGACACCCCCTTCGAAGAGTTGCTGCTCAAGTCCCGGGAAAAGGATTTCGTCAACGGATTCACCACTGCGGGCATCCACCGCGACGACCTGGTACTCCACATCGGCGGCTATCCCCTGCGCAAATACGGTTCGCAGGGACAGCAAAAATCGTTTCTGATCGCTCTCAAACTCGCCCAATATGCCCTGGTCGCCCAAGCCAAAGGGGAAAAACCGATCCTGCTGCTGGACGACCTCTTCGACAAACTCGACGCCGGGCGGGTCGAACAGCTCATCCGGCTGGTCGGGGACGACGGTTTCGGACAGATCTTCATCACCGACTGCAACCCGACGCGTCTGCGCACCATTCTGGACAAAACAGGTGACGACTACTCGCTCTTCACGGTCGAAAACGGAGGAATCGTGCGATGAAACGAAGCAAGACGGTCACCGTCGGCGAACTGCTCGACGAATTTTTCCAGCGTCCTTACGTCGCCGCCAAAGTCGCCGAAGGACGGCTGCGCGACACCTGGCGCGAGATCGTCGGTCCGGCAGCCGACGCCGAAACCACCGAGCTACGGCTCGAAAATCACATTCTGCACGTCCGCATCCGCTCGAGCATTCTGCGCAACGAACTTTTCTACCAGCGCGAAGCCTTGGGCGCCGAAATCAACCGCCGCTCGAAAATCCGACTGGTCAATGCGGTCATCATCCGGTGAAATTCATCTTTTTTCTTCGTGGCGGCTCTACAATTCTCGGCAGATATTGGCATTATTCAAAGAAAAAATGTATTTTTGCACGTTAGAAGCGAAAATTCAAACTAAAACTGCATATTTCTATGACAAAGCAAAACGAGCAGGAAGCACTCGGCACAGCGATGAATAAAACCGAGATGTTTTTCGAGAAAAACAGCAAATCGATGATCATCGCGCTGCTGGCCCTCTTCGTACTCGCCGCAGCCATCTTCGGCTATCGACAGTTGATCTCACAGCCCCGCGAGCGTAAGGCGGCCGAGATGATCGCTCAGGCCCAGTACCGGTTCGAATCGACCACGCCCGAATACCAGCTGGCTCTCGAAGGCGATGCCAACGGCCCCGGCTTCCTCGATGTCATCGACCAGTACGGTTCCACGCGTGCGGGCAACCTGGCCAAGCACTATGCCGGCATCTGCTACCTGCGTTTAGGCGACTTGGACAACGCGGCCACCTACCTGGCAAAATACAAACCGGCCAAAGGCATTCCCGCAGAGATCGTCAATGCCCAGAACATAGGTCTGCAGGGCGATATCGCCGTCGAGAAGGGCGATTATGCCGCAGCGATCAAACTGTTCGAGAAGGCAGCCAAGGTTTCGGACAACAACCTGACGGCCCCGATGTACCTGCGTAAAGCGGCTCTGGCAGCCAATGCCATGGGCAACAAAGAGCAGGCGCTCGGATTCGCCCAGCGGATTCAAAACGAATTCCCTGCATCGGCCGAAGCACAGAATGCAGAAAAACTGATGGGCACGATCCAGCAATAACGCGAAACACCCGAATCCAAGCATGTCAACCAAGCATCACAACCTTTCGCAGTTGGACGCCCCGCTGCCGTCGGCAGCCGATATGAAGTTCGGCATCGTCGTAGCGGAGTGGAACCGGGAAATCACGGAAGCCCTGCTCGAGGGAGCGGTCCAAACCCTCCGCAGCGCCGGATGCAGCGACCTGAATATTCAGATCAAATATGTCCCCGGCACTTTCGAGCTGACTCTCGGTACCCAGTTTTTCGCCGAATATACGGACGTGGATGCGGTGATCGCTCTGGGCTGCGTCGTTCAGGGTGAAACCCGCCATTTCGATTTCATCTGCCAGGGCGTGACACAGGGTATCACCCAGTTGCAGATACAGTGGAATATGCCTGTAGCATTCGGTATCCTGACGGTGAACGACCAGCAACAGGCATTCGACCGGGCGGGCGGAAAATACGGAAACAAGGGCAATGAAGCGGCAGCGGCGGCCATTCAGATGGTCAAGCTGCAAACCGACATGGAAGCTGCATCGCCCAATACGGTTCCCGACCGTAAAAACATCAATTAAGCGAATTTTTCTTGTATAAAAGTATTTTTCCGATTCAGCCGGACTTGTAAAGAAGTCCGGCTGAATTTTTTATGAAATCGGACGTTTGAATAAGCGAAGACCGCGATTACCACCTATTCTATGCTGAATGAAATATTGGAATCCCTCTCAGATTTATTGTGAATATGCCTTAAACAAGCTATTAAAATCGTCGAAGGAATAGTAACCCGATAGGCCGGCGAAGCAAAATCCAAAGCCATCCAAGCAGCAGTAATCGCCCATGCAATAGGACCTAACGGGACCATAACAACTCGCCCACTCGCATATCGTATCACCAACCTTACTCCCATATGACTAAGCCAACTACTGAAAGACATCAAAATGAGCTCCGTCATTTGATCCGGGTAATGAGTAAATTCTTCCACATATTTTTTCATCTCTTCTACCGACTGTTCTCCGGAAGCATTTTGTTTTGCAATCTGCTCCAACATTTTATCTGCGACAGTCTTAAGAAGCGCGGCTTCCATTATTTCGACTGTATCAGTATCACTTTTAGCAATACCGACTGTTTTGCACACATCTTTCAGTATCTCTCGGTACGGGACTCCATGCCCCCGTATTATATTGGCAATCGTATTTCCTCCGAAACGTTGGTATTCGTCCACGATTTCAGGCAACAGTTTCTTCATGTCGTGCGGATAATACACGGCATACGATGCTCTTGCAGACAACCTCTCCGTATAACGCTTCTTATGATCCTTAGGATCAAAGACTAAAACATCCGCTAACAATCTCAATTGTTCATTACTGCAGTCTGTCAGAAAAGATAAATCACTATTATTCATAATTTAGCAATACGTCTCACCGACTCCTATAAGAAAACTCTATACAAAAAAGAAAGTGTGGAGTCGTTCGTTTATCTGGCAGGAGGCTCTGGTAAGCCCAAGTACAAATAAACAATACCCCACACCGAATAGTCTATATCTGGATAATGATATATAACTACGCACGGTGATGAGTGTCGTATTGCCTATCCTTGTACTTTGAAATTTACCAGATTTCCTGCCAAGGATTAGCGAAACACTTTCACTAAACTAATATGTCGCCGCCCATACGGGCAGGCAGGGCAAAGTTAGAAAATGTTTTTCAAATACGAACACCACGCGGGGTATTGTACGGACAAATTTCGCACGAAAGTTCCGGAAAATCAAGATTGACCCGACGAAAAGTTTATCGTTATTTGGGAACATATACACCTGAATTCAGAAACGGGAGAAGCGATAAAAAAACACGGGACGATGCCCGTAAAGAAGAACTCAAAAAGACGACCGAAGAACAGCGTAGGAAATCTATACTAAAGAAATACAGGGAACCACGAAAACAACGACCGGAAAAACGGGATGCAGGGGGGGGGAAAATCCAATGCCGCTTATCCGGTGACAAACAGTAAGTATTTATACTACTTTTCACGAAAAGAATCCGGGAGGTTTGAACATCCCGACAATTATTTTTACTTTTGTGGAGTACTGAAACGCATAATCTTAAAATCAAATAACAAACTCGTATGGTAGATATTTTTGAACGCCTCGAAAAGAATGCCGGAGGCCCTATCGGTATGTACATGGGTTATGCCCACGGGTATTTCGCATTCCCCAAACTCGAAGGAGAAATCGGTCCCCACATGACCTTTCGGGGACAGAAGATGCTGAACTGGAGCCTGAACAACTACCTGGGCCTGGCCAATCACCCCGAAGTGCGCGAAGCCGACGCCAAAGGTGCCGCCGAATTCGGCATGGCAGCCCCGATGGGCGCCCGCATGATGAGCGGTCAGACCAAATACCATGAACAGTTGGAGCGCGAACTGGCAGAGTTCGTCGGCAAACCCGACGCCTTCCTGCTGAACTTCGGCTATCAGGGCATGATCTCGATCATCGACTGCCTGCTCACCCCGCGTGATGTGGTGGTCTATGACGCCGAGGCACACGCCTGCATCATCGACGGCCTGCGCATGCACAAGGGCAAGCGTTTCGTATATGGCCATAACGACATGGCGTCGCTGCGCCTGCAACTCAAGCACGCTACGGAACTGGCGGAGCAGCAGAACGGCGGCGTACTCGTCATCACCGAAGGCGTATTCGGCATGAAGGGCGACCTGGGCAAACTGGACGAGATCGTGGCGATGAAGAAAGATTTCAACTTCCGCCTGCTGGTCGATGACGCCCACGGCTTCGGCACGATGGGTCCCCACGGACGGGGCACGGCCGCTCACTTCGGCGTCGTGGACGGTGTGGATGTGCTGTTCAACACCTTCGCCAAGTCGATGGCCGGCATCGGAGCCTTCGTCTGCGGTCCCCGCTGGCTTATCAACCTGCTGCGCTACAACATGCGTTCGCAGCTCTACGCCAAGTCACTCCCGATGCCGATGGTGATCGGCGCGTTGAAGCGTCTGGATCTGATCCGCAAGCACCCCGAATACCAGGAGAAGCTCTGGGAAATCACCCGTGCCCTGCAAGGCGGACTGAAGGAGAACGGATTCGAGATCGGTGTAACCCAGTCGCCCGTAACTCCCGTCTATATGAAAGGCGGCATCCCCGAAGCGACCAACCTGATCGTCGATCTGCGCGAGAAACACAACCTCTTCTGCTCGGTAGTGGTCTATCCGGTGATCCCGAAGGGCGAAATCATCCTGCGCCTGATCCCGACGGCAGCCCACACGCTCGACGACGTGAAGTTCACGATCGAGGCGTTCAAAGCCATCCGCAACAAGCTCGAAAGCGGCTTCTACCGCGACAAACCGATGCCGATGAAAGCCGACGAAGGATTTTCGGTGCGTTAAACCGCCCTGTCCCATAAAAAAATCCCCGCTGTAAAAACAGCGGGGATTTTTCACGAATACGAGTATCTCTACCCGACAAAAGCGCTTCGCCTTTAGTTTTTGAAGGTCAGGCCATCGGCGTCGGCATCGATGACGATCGGATGCTCGCGATTGACATCACCCGCCAAAATCCGCTTCGACAGATCGTTCACCACGTAACGCTGAATCGTACGCTTGACAGGACGTGCGCCGTACAACGGATCGTAACCTATGCGGGCGATCCACTCTTTCGCCTTCTTCGTATAGTCGAGCTCGATGTTGTTTTCCTTCAGCAGCTTGCGGACTATATTCATCTGAATATCGACGATCCGCCCGATGTCTTCGTGCGTCAGCGGCTCGAACATCACGATCTCGTCGATACGGTTCAGGAACTCGGGCTTGAGCTGCATCTTCAACTGCTCGATCACCTCCAGACGCGTCTTTTCGACCACTTCCGGCGAAATTTTATTGCCGTCGAAAGCCGGAGCGAAATTCTCCTGGATAACCTGTGCCCCCATGTTGGAGGTCATGATGATAATCGTATTGCGGAAATCGACCGTACGCCCCTTGTTATCGGTCAGCCGTCCGTCGTCGAGCACCTGCAACAGGATGTTGAACACGTCGGGATGCGCCTTCTCGATCTCGTCGAACAGCACCACGGAGTAGGGCTTGCGGCGGATCTTCTCGGTCAGCTGGCCGGCCTCGTCATAGCCGACATAGCCGGGAGGAGAACCAACCAACCGAGACACTGTATGCTTCTCCATAAATTCTGACATATCGATACGGGTCAGCATGTTGTCGTCGTTGAAAAGGAACTCGGCCAGCGCCTTCGCCAGCTCGGTCTTACCTACACCCGTCGTACCCAGGAAGATGAACGAGCCGATCGGCTTGCGGGGATCGTTCAGTCCGGCCCGCGAACGGCGCACGGCATCCGACACGGCGGCAATGGCCAAATCCTGACCGACTACGCGGCGATGCAACTCCTCCTCCATGTGGAGCAGCTTCTCACGCTCGGAAGCCAGCATACGCGAAACGGGAATCCCCGTCCAGCGGGATACCACCTCGGCCACATCCTCGGCATCGACCTCCTCCTTGATCATCGCCCCGCTGGCCGAAGCCGCACGGAATTCGTCCTGAAGAGCCGCGATCTGCTTCTCGGCCTCCTGAATCTTGCCGTAACGAATCTCGGCCACACGGCCGTAATCGCCCTGCCGTTCGGCCTGCTGAGCCTCGATCTTCAGGTGTTCGATCCGGTCCTTGTTCTCCTGGATCTTCTTCAGCACGTCCCGTTCGCCTTCCCACTTGGCACGAAGCTCGGCGCGTTTGGCCCCCAGCTCCTCGATCTCATGGGTCAGTTGCTCGACACGCTCCTTGTCGTTCTCGCGGCGGATCGCCTCGCGCTCGATCTCGAGCTGACGTACCCGGCGATCCAGCACATCGATCTCCTCCGGCACGGAGTTCATCTCCAGGCGGAGTTTCGAAGCCGCCTCGTCGATCAGGTCGATCGCCTTATCGGGCAGGAAACGGGAGGTGATGTAGCGCTGCGAAAGTTCGACGGCCGCAACGATCGCCTCGTCCTTGATCCGCACCTGATGGTGGTTCTCGTAACGATCCTTCAGTCCGCGCAGGATCGAAATCGCATCCTCGGCCGTCGGTTCATCGACCATGACTTTCTGAAAACGACGCTCGAGCGCCTTGTCCTGCTCGAAATATTTCTGGAACTCGTCGAGCGTCGTAGCACCGATCGTACGCAGCTCACCGCGCGCCAGGGCCGGTTTGAGAATATTGGCGGCATCCATCGCACCCGACGACTTGCCGGCTCCGACCAGCGTATGAATTTCGTCGATGAAGAGCAATATCTCGCCCTCGCTGGCGGTCACCTCCTGCACGACGGCCTTCAGACGCTCCTCGAACTCACCCTGGTACTTGGCCCCGGCGATCAGGGCGCCCATGTCGAGCGAATAGATCACCTTCGAGCGCAGGTTCTCCGGCACGTCCCCGTTCACGATCCGGTGAGCGATACCCTCTGCAATGGCCGTCTTACCCACGCCGGGTTCTCCGACCAGCATCGGATTGTTTTTGGTACGGCGCGAAAGAATCTGCAATACACGGCGAATCTCCTCATCGCGGCCGATGACCGGGTCGAGCTTGCCGCTGCGGGCCATCTCGTTCAGATTGATCGCATACTTGCCCAGGGCATCGAACTCCTGCGACGCCGTCTGCGAATCGACGGTCGCCCCCTTGCGGAACACCCGAATCGCCTCGAGCAACTCCTTTTCAGTCGCCCCGGCGCCTTTCAGCAGATCGGCGGCAGTACCCCGCTCGGCGATCAGTCCCAGCAGCAGATGCTCTACCGAAGCGTACTTGTCCCCGAAATTCTTGGTAAAATCGACGGCACGCTGGATTACTTTGGTCGTATCCTGCGAAAAGAACTGTTCGCCGCCTCCCGAAACATGGGGCAGCCCCCGCACGGCCCGCTCCACTTCGCCGCGCAGTCCCCGCACGTTTACGCCGACACGCCCCAGCAGAAATACCGACAGCGAATCGTCCTCGCGCACGAGCACATTGAGCAGGTGCAGCGGTTCGACAGCCTGATTGCCCTGCTCCCTGGCAAGAGACACCGCAGCCTGCAGCGCCTCTTGCGCCTTAATAGTTAAAGAATTAATGTTCATAGTGCATTATATTATTTTCAATTCATTTCTTTGCCTTACCTATCGCAAAATATCTGCCAAGTCTGCAACTTCTGCCATCCTGTCCGATTTTGTCATATCCCGGACGATATCGTAATGACAAAATGGCTACCTTTGCAGGACAAAACCAAATTATCTAATCAGACAGAATGAAAAAACTTATCCTCGCCATTACGGCATCGCTCTGCATCGCGACTCTGATCTCTTCATGCAACAACCTGGGCATCAGCGCTCCGAAAATGGATTCCGATGAAGCAACGCAACTCATCGTCGAAACTCTCGAAAAGAATATCAACTTCGACGAGTGGAAAATATATGAAATCCGCTGGATGGAGGCGGACGAGCTGGAGAATAACCTGACAGTTTTATTCGTCGAAATGGTAAACAAGGCCGGCGACTGTTTCTCGCAGACCTTCACGCTCTCCGGTCCCGGCAAAGGCAACATCTCCGACCAGGACGAAGCAGGCGGGCTGAGCGGGAAACTCGATTTCGAAAAAGTCAAAGGCCTGACTCCGGCCTCGATCAACGTCGAAGCCATCCGCAAACAGTACGAAGAGGCCAAAGCCATGATCCCCGAAAACTATACGTTCAAGAGCATCGGCGACTACCTGATTCAGGAAACGGTTCCTTCGGGCAACGAATTCCTCGACCGAAATAAAACGTTCGGCGAAGTGAAAGCAGAGTTCAGTATGAACATAACCGAAAACGGCAAGGAGATCGTCGAAAGCGCCGGCAAGAAATCGGTCCAGTATTACGAAGTTACCTTCAATGTGCTGCCCGACGGATCGGTTCAGATGGAAGAGTAAGGCGACCTGCGGCGACACACTGCGAAAGACGGGAGTTTCGGCTTCCGTCTTTCTTTATTCTTGAGGCATACTCGCACCGAAGCGAGTCACCTGCGAAAATTACCGGACAGATCGCCGGTACGGGGAACGGATTTTCGAAAACGATACGTCGCGCTTCATTCCGCATATTCCACCCGACAAAGTGCAAATAAATTTGGCGCAGCACCCGGCTTTCACTATCTTTGCAGAAGATAGGAAGCGCCTCGGAAATCTTCGAAAATAAATTTTCCCGATTTCGCCCGGCTTTCACTATCTTTGTTCCGCCATGAGTGATTTTATCGTCAGCGCACGCAAATACCGCCCCGCCACTTTCTCTTCGGTCGTGGGGCAGAAGCACATTACCTCGACCCTGAAGAACGCGATCGAACGCGGCCAACTGGCCCACGCCTACCTCTTCTGCGGGCCGCGCGGCGTGGGCAAGACGACCTGCGCCCGCATCTTCGCCAAGGCGATCAACTGTCTGCATCCCGAAGGGGCCGAAGCCTGCAACACGTGCGAATCGTGCCGCAGCTTCAACGACGGGCGCTCGCTCAACATCCACGAGCTAGACGCCGCGTCGAACAACTCGGTCGAGGACATCCGCTCGCTCATCGAACAGGTGCGCATCATCCCGCAGGTGGGACGCTACTCGGTCTTCATCATCGACGAGGTCCACATGCTCTCGGCGGCCGCCTTCAACGCCTTCCTCAAGACGCTCGAGGAGCCGCCCGCACACGCCATCTTCATCCTGGCGACCACCGAAAAACACAAGATCATCCCTACGATCCTCTCCCGCTGCCAGATCTACGACTTCAACCGCATCCGCGTCGAGGACTCCGTGGAATACCTCAAATACATCGCCTCGCAGGAGGGAATCACCGCCGACGACGAGTCGCTCAACCTGATCGCACAGAAAGCCGACGGCGGCATGCGCGACGCCCTGTCGATGTTCGACAAGGCCGTTTCGTTCTGCGGGCAGGAACTCCGCTATCAGGAGGTGGCCCAGACGCTCAACGTATTGGACTACGACACCTACTTCAGCATGACCGAAACGCTCCTGTCGGGCAACTATGTCGAGGCGCTGCTCTCTTTCGACAACGTGCTCGCGCGGGGATTCTCCGGCCAGACTTTCATGGCAGGACTCAACCGCCACCTGCGCGACCTGCTGGTGGCCCGCAACGAGCCTTCGCTCCGGCTGCTGGAATTTACCGGTACGCTGATGGAACGATACCGGACGCAGGCGGCCGCCTGCCCTCCCGAATTTCTTTTCGGCGCCATATCGCTGCTCACGGACCTCGACGGCAAAATCAGGCAATCGTCCAACCAACGGCTGCTCGTCGAACTGGGACTGATGAAGATCGCCGGTCTCGGTCAAAAAAAAAATAACCCCGTCGATCCCGTAAATCTTCCGTTGCCGGAACTGGTTCGGACCGCCCCCGCGCAATCCGCACCGGCCCGTCCGCAATCGACACAACAGACGGCTCCCGCGCCCGCTCCTCAACCGGCTACGGTCCAACGGCCGACGGCTGCGACGGCAGAATCTTCGCCCGGAATCGCGGCATCCGCTCCGGCTGCAACGCCTGCGGCAAAAGCCGCAGCCGATCCCGCACCTCCGGCGACATCGGCCGCTGCCCGTACATCCGCAATGCCGACGCCGTCCATTCAGCCGGTCCCGGAACGAACGCAGGCCGCAGCAACGCCGGTTTCGACACAACCGCAAACGGCGCGTCCCCGTCCCGTACAGTCCAGACTCGCATCGGGAATCTCCATTTCGGCGCTGATAAACGATGCAGCCCCGGAACCGGATACAGAAACCGCCGTGCATGCCGCAGCACCCCAGCCGGTCATCGACCCGCTCAGCGCCGAAAAACTCGAAACGACCCGTGAAAAAATCCTCACGCTCGTCCGCGAGATGCGTCCGCGCTTCGTCGCGGCGTTCGAACGGATGCAATTTCAGGGACACGTGATCCGTATCGCAGTTCCGTCGGAAGCCCTGCGCGAAGAGATCCTGCGCAACAAAACCGAACTGCTGCTCCGCATCGCCGAAACGTCCGGCGTGCAGGGTATGCTGGAGCTCGACGTCACGATCAACGAAGAGATCCGGGCCGCCCGCCCGATCAAACTCGAAGACCGGGTTAAGTATATGACCGAAAAAAATCCTCTGCTGGCCGAGTTGCGCCGGGCGCTCGACCTGGAGGTAGAATAAAGCATAAAGTAAAACCAAATACACAAATGGCAATTAAGAACTTTGTCGAAGAATTGGAATGGCGCGGTATGATTCACTCGATCATGCCGGGCACACAGGAACAACTTCAGAAAGAGATGTCTACAGCTTACGTGGGCATCGACCCGACGGCGGATTCGCTGCACATCGGACACTTGGTGAGTGTAATGATCCTCAAGCACTTCCAGATGTGCGGACACCGTCCGATCGCTCTGGTGGGCGGCGCGACGGGCATGATCGGCGACCCCAGCGGCAAATCGCAGGAGCGCAACCTGCTCGATGAAAAGACCCTCCGCCACAACCAGGAGGCGATCAAGAAACAGCTCGCCAAGCTGCTCGATTTCGAATCGGACGCTCCCAACGCGGCGATGCTGGTGAACAACTACGACTGGATGAAGGGAATCACCTTCCTGGATTTCATCCGCGACATCGGCAAGCTGATTACCGTGAACTACATGATGGCCAAAGATTCGGTAAAGAAACGCTTCAACGGCGAAGGCGAAGGGATGTCGTTCACCGAATTCACCTACCAGCTCGTGCAGGCCTACGACTTCCTGCACCTGTACGAAACCGTAGGTTGTAAACTGCAGCTCGGCGGCGCCGACCAGTGGGGCAACATCACCACCGGCACGGAGCTGATCCGCCGCAAGGCCGGCGGCGAGGCTTTCGCCCTCACCTGCCCGCTGATTACCAAAGCCGACGGCACCAAGTTCGGCAAGACCGAGAGCGGCAACGTATGGCTCGACCCGCGTTATACGTCGCCTTACAAGTTCTACCAGTTCTGGCTCAACACCAGCGACGAGGACGCCAAGCGCTACATCAAGATCTTCACGCTGCTCGATAAACAGACCATCGACGACCTGATCGCCGAACACGACGCAGCCCCTCACCTGCGAATCCTGCAAAAACGGCTGGCGCAGGAGGTTACCGTGATGATCCACTCTCAGGAGGAGTACGAAAAAGCGGTCGAGGCATCGAACATTCTCTTCGGCGGGGCTACCTCCGAAGCGCTTCGCAAACTCGACGAACAGACCCTGCTGCAGGTTTTCGAAGGAGTCCCGCAATACAAAATCGCCCGTGCGGAACTGATCGGGCTGCCCTTCATCGAGCTGTGCGCCGAGCGGAGCGATATCTTCCCCTCGAAGGGCGAATGCCGCAAGATGGTACAGGCCGGCGGCGTGAGCCTCAACAAGGAGAAGGTGGCCGACCCCATGCGTGCAATCGCCGAAAGCGACCTGATCGACGGGAAATACCTGCTCGTACAGAAAGGCAAGAAAAACTACTACCTGGTAATCGCCGAATAAGATGGAATACCGTATCGTTTTGAACCGGATGGAGTTCCGGGCTTTCCACGGCTGTTACGACCTGGAACAGCAAGTGGGCAACCGCTTCACGGTCGATCTGGAGATCACGGCCGAGCTGGGGGAAGTGGCGAGCGAGGACTGCGTGGAAAAAGCGGTCAATTACCTGTTGGTTTACGAAACCGTACGCGAACAGATGCGCGTCACCCAGCGCACGATCGAACGCGTGTCGATGAACATCATGGATGCCCTCTATGCCCGGTTTCCGCAAATCCGCCATATCCGCTGTACGGTTTCGAAGCTGGCGCCCCCGCTGGGCGGGAAGCTCGAAAAAGTGAGCGTCGTGCTGGAGAAATAAACCACACTGCGACAACGAATAAAGCGAGAGGAATCGATTCCTCTCGCTTTATTTTTCTTCCCGACGGAATAATCACAACCGCTCGAAAACGATCCGTCCGTAATACTTTACCGAGCCTGCTTCTGTTGCGAGAACCTTCCACACCATTCGCCGCTCGCAAATTTCCGACACCGTAAGCCGTGCCGGAATAAATCCGTAATCCACAGTTATCCGTCTTCCTGTCAGACTCCAGGCAAAATGCTCCCCGTTATCGGCCACACCCCGTCCATCGTGTTCGAAAGTCATAATCCCCAAAGCATGGGCACATCACAGGCTCCATCGTCGTCCGAATCATCCCAATCGTAATCCGGCTCCTCGACCGCACGCCACCTACCCAAGATATTTTCGGCATCGATCGCTTCCTCCCGGATGCCCTTGTCACATGCGAAAAGTGCCAACGAGAGCAAAGCAAACAATGTAACAAGACACAGATAAAATCTTCGCCCCCTCTATAATACAGACAATAAATAACGTCCGATCGACAAATTCTTCGAAGGGGTCTGAAATTCCCCCGTCGTTCTTCTTTGCGTTACGCCACCGAGCAGGGGATTCCCAGCGCCTCGACCCGGGCAGCGATCGCCTGCAAATCTTCGCGGGGGACTTTCTGCAAGGTTTTGCACGGAGTGTCGCGGTCGAGCGAATAGACCATCACCTGACGGGGCCGGATCTCTTCGACCAGCTTCAACCAGGCCGCGACCTCCCGCTCGGTCGTGTTATCCACCGTGCGGCCCTCGCACTCGCCCCGCAGGAACATCGTCTGCAGGATCATCTGCCCGTCGAACAGTTTCATGTTCTTCACCACCTCAGCCACCGAATAGGTCCCGCACGGGTTATTGATGAGCCGAACCGTATCGTCGAAAGCGGAATCGAGTTTCAGGATGTTGTTATCGACCCGGCGCAAGGCCCGGCGCACGCTCTCGCGGCCGATCTGCGTCGCATTGCTCAACACCGAAATCCGCGCCGAAGGGCAAATTTCGTCCCGCAAGACGATCGTATCGTCGATGATCGCCTCGAAATCGGGGTGCATCGTCGGCTCGCCGTTACCGGCGAAAGTAATCACGTCGGGCGGCGTACCTTCGGAAACCATCTGACGCAGGGTCGCTCCGAGCATGGTACGCACGTCCTCGCGCGAATTGAACCGGCGAGCGCCCGGATGTTCGGCATTCCAGCCGCATTCACAATAAATGCAATCGAAGCTACACAACTTCGATTGAGTGGGTAACAGATTGACACCCAAAGACAGACCCAATCTGCGGGAATGGATCGGGCCGAAAATAATATCGCTATACAGTGCAGTCATATTGACAAAATTAGAAAATATTCTCTTCTTTGCACAAATATTGCTCCCTTTTTATACGTTAATAGAAAAACGGCATGCAACGGGACCTCCGAAAAACGAATTCGGTCCGAATCGGGAACACGATCGGCCCAAGGCCCCGACGCATGAATCGTCCAACCGAAAACCAATGAAACGACACCTTATGAAGCATAAATTCGGCTTACTTCCCAAAGTGCTCCTGGCTATCGCGCTGGGCATCGTATTCGGCCTCTTCGTTCCCGAGTGGTTCACCCGAATCGCATTGACCTTCAACAACATTTTCGGCAATTTTCTGAACTTCGTCATCCCGCTGCTGATCCTGGGCCTCGTGGCTCCGGGCATCGCCGACCTGGGTAGCAAGGCAGGACGGCTGCTGGTAATCACCGCAGCCCTGGCCTATGCCTTTACCCTGTTTTCGGGATTCGGAACTTTCTTCACAAGTTTCGGGATATTACCCCGGCTATTGGGCGGTACGGAGATGAGCGCCCCGGGAGAAACCGCCGCAACACCCCTGCAACCGTTCTTCACGGTCGAAATGCCCCCGTTGATGGGCGTGATGACCGCCCTCATTCTCGCCTTCGTGCTGGGACTGGGCATGGCTTACATCCACAGCGACAAGCTCAAGGGCATGATGGATGATTTCAAACTCATCATCGAGCGCGTCATCTCGAAGGTCATCATCCCGCTGCTGCCCTTCTACATCTTCGGCATCTTCCTCTCGATGACTCAGTCGGGGCAGGTATCGGGTATTCTGGGCATTTTCCTCAAGTTGATCGTGATTATCTTCGTGATGACGGTCGTCCTGCTGCTGATCCAGTTCTCGATCGCGGGCCTCGTGGCAAGGCAGAATCCGTTGAAGATGCTCCGCACGATGATGACCGCCTACATGACGGCCCTCGGTACGCAATCGTCGGCAGCCACGATCCCCGTGACGCTGGCACAGACGGTCAAAATCGGCGTCCGCCCCGAAGTGGCGGGATTCGTCGTCCCGCTCTGCGCCACGATCCACCTCTCGGGTTCGATGATGAAGATCGTCGCCTGCTCGCTCGCGGTGATGATGCTCTCCGGACTGGACGTTTCGATGGGCACCTACTCGGGTTTCATCCTGCTGCTGGGCATTACGATGATCGCCGCACCGGGCGTACCGGGCGGAGCCATCATGGCTGCGATCGGATTGCTGGAGTCGATGCTCGGGTTCGACGAAAATATGATCGGACTGATGATCGCCACCTACATTGCCATGGACAGTTTCGGTACGGCGACCAACGTAACGGGCGACGGTGCGATCGCGGTGATCGTAAACGCCATCGACAGCCGAATGATTCGCCGGGAAAAACGATAAACCTACTGTTAATATTTTCACATTCGAAAAAAATCTTTAACTTTGCGAGCATCGTTCATAAACGAACAACCGCTGTCAAGTGAAATAAGAGGATTAATTTAAATCAATAATTATGGCTAAAATCAATTTGAAACAGTACGGCATCACGGGTACTACGGAAGTAATCTACAACCCGTCGTACGACGAACTCTACCGCGAGGAGACCCGCAAGGGCCTGCGCGGTTATGAAAAGGGTCAGGTAACCGAAATGGGTGCCGTGAACGTGATGACCGGCGTTTACACGGGTCGTTCCCCGAAAGACAAGTTCTTCGTCATGGACGAAACCACCAAAGATACTATTTGGTGGACCTCGCCCGAATACAAGAACGACAACAAACCGGTGACGAAGAAGACCTGGAAGGAGCTGAAAAAGATCGCTGTCGAAGAGTTGTCGAACAAGAAGCTCTTCGTCGTGGACACGTTCTGCGGAGCCAACGAGAACACCCGTCTGAAGATCCGCTTCATCATGGAGGTCGCTTGGCAGGCGCATTTCGTGAAAAACATGTTCATCCGCCCGACGGACGAGGAGCTGGAGAAATACGGCGAACCCGATTTCGTGGTGCTGAACGCCTCGAAAGCCAAAGTCAAGAACTACAAGGAACTCGGACTCAACTCGGAAACGGCGGTCGTGTTCAACCTCACCGAAAAAATGCAGGTAATCATCAACACCTGGTACGGCGGCGAAATGAAGAAAGGTATGTTCTCCTACATGAACTACCTGCTGCCGCTGAAGGGCATCGCGTCGATGCACTGCTCGGCCAACACCGACAAGGAGGGCAAGAACACCGCCATCTTCTTCGGTCTGTCGGGAACGGGCAAAACCACCCTTTCGACCGACCCGAAGCGCGAGCTGATCGGCGACGACGAGCACGGTTGGGACGACGACGGTGTCTTCAACTTCGAGGGCGGATGCTATGCCAAAGTCATCAACCTCTCGAAAGAGAACGAGCCCGATATCTGGAACGCGATCCGCCCCAACGCCCTGCTGGAGAACGTTACGGTGGACAAGAAAGGTAAGATCGACTTCGCGGACAAGTCCGTGACGGAGAACACTCGCGTATCGTACCCGATCTTCCACATCGATAACATCGTGAAGCCCGTATCGAAAGCTCCGGCAGCCAAGAAGGTGATCTTCCTTTCGGCCGACGCCTTCGGCGTACTGCCCCCGGTTTCGATCCTGACTCCGGAACAGACCAAATACTACTTCCTCTCGGGCTTCACCGCCAAGTTGGCCGGTACCGAACGCGGTATCACCGAGCCGACGCCGACCTTCTCGGCCTGCTTCGGTGCAGCGTTCCTCTCGCTGCATCCGACCAAATACGGTGAGGAGCTGGTAAAACGCATGAAGCAATCGGGCGCTACGGCCTACCTCGTCAATACGGGCTGGAACGGTACGGGCAAACGTATCTCGATCAAGGATACGCGCGGCATCATCGACGCCATCCTGGACGGTTCGATCGACAAGGCTCCGACCAAGACGCTGCCGGTATTCGATTTCAAGATCCCGACCGCACTTCCGGGCGTGGATCCCAAGATTCTCGATCCGCGCGACACGTACAAGAACGCCAAGGAATGGGACGAGAAGGCGGCAGATCTGGCCGGTCGTTTCGTCAAGAACTTCGAGAAGTTCACCGGCAACGCCGAAGGCAAGAAACTCGTAGCTGCAGGTCCGCATCTCAAATAAGACGACGAGCAGCAAGCTATTTTCACAAAGAGAACGGTCCGGGGCTAACGCCCGGACCGTTCTCTTTGTCGCTCGACCGCACGATCACTCCCCTTCGGCAACCTATATTCGGACAGCCCTGCCCTACAAGCGGTATCGTGGAACACTATTTGCAACACCTTCTTATAATCAATCCATTATATTATGAAAAAAGTAATCCACAGAGCCGGCACACGAGGTCATTCCGACCACGGTTGGCTCGACAGCTACCATACGTTCAGTTTTGCAGACTACCACGATCCCGAGCGCATCCATTTCGGCGCATTGCGCGTACTCAACGACGATACCGTAGCCGGAGGAGAGGGTTTCGGCGCACATCCCCACGACAACATGGAGATCGTTTCCATCCCGCTCGAGGGCGAACTACGACATCAGGACAGCATGGGACATACTTCGGTGCTGCGCACCGGGGAAATCCAGGTAATGACGGCCGGAACGGGAATCATCCACAGCGAATTCAACAACAGCCCCGACCGTCCCGTCAAATTCCTCCAGATATGGGTATTCCCGGATCGACGCGGACTTCCGACCCGTTACGAGGAGATCACGCTCGCTCCGGCACGCACCAATGAGCTGCGCACGATCGTGGCTCCCGAAGGCAATGGTTCCGAGCATACGGCTTGGATTCATCAGTCGGCCTGGTTCCACACCCTGAACCTGGAGAAAGATACCTATGAATACGCCATGCGCCGGGAAGGAAACGGTCTTTACGTCTTCGTCCTCGAAGGCGACGTAACGGTCGAGAACGAAAAGCTGGCCTCCCGGGACGGCATGGGCATTTGGGAGCAGAACGACATCACCCTCCATACGGACGGGAAAGCCAGCCTGCTTCTGATCGAGGTACCGATGCGGTAATTACCCCAACCTTTCCCAAGAAAAATAGCGGCACTTCTTGGTGCCGCTATTTTTTAATTCATCCGCCCATTCGGATCAGAAAAACTTGACTTCCCGGCCTTCGATAGCCGTAAGCAGATTATTGGCCGCCGACGAAGCTCCGATACGGAACAATTCGGGCGTAAGCCACTCCTTGCCCAAAATCTCCTCGACGATCGTATAATACAAAGCGGCATCTTCGGCACTCCGGACACCGCCGGCCGGCTTGAAGCCCACCTTACGTCCCGTTTTCCGATAGTAATCCCGGATCGCCTGGCACATCACCACCGCCGCTTCGGGCGTGGCGGACACATCGATCTTGCCGGTCGAAGTCTTGACGAAATCGGCCCCGGCGAACATCGAAAGCAACGATGCCTTGCGGATCAGATCGGGAGTTTTCAAAGCTCCGGACTCGATAATGACCTTTAACACGACCTCGGGACTCATCTCGGTACGAATCACCTCGACCTCGTTAGCGACCTCGTCGTAATGCCCCTCCAACATCTTACCCACGTTCAAGACGATATCGATCTCGTCGGCTCCGTTCTCGACGGCCATAGCCACTTCGAGAACCTTCACCTCGAGAAACGTCTGCGAAGAAGGAAATCCGCCCGCAACGCTCGTGATACGCATATCCGTACCATCGACCACCACACCGACCGTTTCGACGAACGGCGGATAGATGCAAATCGACGCCACATTGGGAAGATGAGGGAACTGTTGGTAAAACTTGACGGCTTTGCCGGCAAATTCCGTAACCGACTCCACGGAGTCCGTACACGACAGCGTAGTTAAATCCACCGCCGAATAACAGAGTTTGTAAACTTCCGGAGTATGGTTTCGTACCGCAGCTTTGCGGATACGATCCACTTCCTCGGCCACCTGCGCCTCGCTCATAGCCGACGCATATTCTTTCAAATGATTCGCGTATTCCATAATTTTCTATTATTTACACAAGCGGTTCGCCTTCAAAGCGCAATAAAAATAAATATCGAAGTTCCCGTTCCGCAATTCCCTTTACAAGATTACACAGACCGCGTGCAAAAAATTCATTCCGCCGAAAGCAAATCCCTCGTTCGGGATAGCCCTTCAACAAATCGGCTTGCACCGAAACCGATCAAAACCTGGCAAAAACAAGTAAATACGGCCGAACTCAACGCTCTTTCGACAAAAATAATAAAATTTTAGATCTTTTCCGTATTTCTTTCGATATCCTGTATGATATTGCAAATATCGTGCAGATCCTGTCCAGCCGACGTCCATAAAAATAAAAAGTGATGTCTCGGAATCCTTGTTGGGATCCAAATTCGGAACTGATCCTCCCGGTCGCCAACCGTATTTATGAACCGACATGGGCCTAAAAATGCCTGTCTTGAAGAAAGGCGGACGAAAATACGACCAATATATGAGGGGGAGAACGAAACGTATATAGAAGCATCGGCAGAGAACAGCGGTAGTACATTGTACGACAAAGAGATACGCGACAAACCCCGGACGCGCCACACAAAACGAAACGTATAATTTGATATAATTTCGGTATAATAAACCGGACCAAATCCGGCAACCGCTATAATGTCGGTATAATTTCAGAGGGCAGAATCAGGCGATTCCGCCCTCTTTCGTTGTATTCGCGGCCTCGTGTATGTCTGACGGCATTTTCTGGCTCTACAAAGGCTATTTCAATAGCGGTTGAACGACGTTAAAACGGGGCGTCGTCCCTCCTTTCCTTGTGTAATACCTGCAATGCGGGAAATCGGCAATTTTTCAGTTGGGGTTACATCAGGGGTTACAAGTTGGGGTTACATTTTGGGAAAGTTGGGGTTACAAAACCCGGTTTTTGACCCCCTCCAAAACATAGGAAACCGCCCGAAAATCGGCGCTAAACCCCGAAAATCGGCGAATAGAAGGCAGGAAACTGCCCTATAATTTGGGGATTGATTTTTATTTAATCGATTGATATTTATTCAGTTAGTCTATTTTATCCTACTTTGAGCGTGTGCGCACCCTCTTTGCGGGGTGCAATAGGGCTGCACGAGGGCCTATCGAATCGTATTATAACGCACGCTTGCTTTCACCAATGCGAGGGCACGGATCATCGAGATTGGAATATCTTTAGGCTCGTGGTGTTGGTTATGGCTGACGAGCTTCACACAGTTTTCCCGTTCGGATTTATGGATGTATTTTATCGTCACGAACTCGTCCCCATCGACATTGGCCGATATAAGGTACATTTCACCCCAGAAAATCCCGTACTGCATGTCGTGTACCTGCTTGTAAAGGACAATATCGCCGCTTTTGAGTAATGGGTACATCGAATCCCCGCGCACATAAACAGCCCCATCGCATGCAGGCAGATCCGGCAACGATATATAGCTGATCGGAATCGCATCGACATCGTTGAACAAGGAAACCAATCCGGCCGTCGCCTCCAGATTGTAAAGGGGAATGCGCTGGAGATCGACCAGATTGTCGGTTTTGAGAGGGAACTTTTCCTGCACTTGCAAACTTGCATTCACCTCCCTTTCCTGTTCATTTATCATACTACCGCAACCTGTCAGCAACCAATTGGCTGACACGCCTTCGCATTTTGCATATATCAATTCGGCATTAAAAGTATTGCGAGAAATCCACGTATTTATTGTCTGCGGAGTTATGCCTAACATTTTGGCAAATTGTGATTTATTGCCATTTGTGTAATACTCAACAAGAGATGACACCATTCTTTTTCTATCCATAGACAAAAAATATTATGCGAATTGATTAAAAATACTTCGCATTTTGTTTGGTTTATATTCGCAATATGTATATATTTGCAGCGTTGATACAATGTATCACGGGGGTAAAATTACGAAAAAAAAATTGATATGAAACGGTATTGGTTCCAGCTACTAACAAGCAATTATGATGAATTGAATGTTTGTATCCCTGACGGATCAAGCAAAATTTCAGCCACGAACCTGGCAAAACGCTGGATGAAACAAAACAACATTAATAGTGCAATTTTGGCTGTTAATAGCATGGTAACCAGCAATATTCTCGATATGATACAAATAGAATTATAAATCATGACACGACAAATCTTATTACCAACATCAGTCCGGATGGAGATGGTCAAGACCTTCAAAATCACGCGCTCGACCCTCGACCGGGCTTTGAAGTACAAAGGAAACAGCGCGCGCGACAATATGCTGCGGAAAGCGGCCTTCCAGCGTGGCGGCGTGATTTATCTGGGAATAACCGCTCCCAAAGGTTACCTGCCGGACGTGGATACCACTTTCGAAAACGGCTGCATGCGCCAGCGGTTCGGCCGCCGGATCGAGGTCGTCGTCCATTTGGGAAGCAACCGGACGACAATCCACATCGACGGGCAGAGGGTCGCCAGCTTCGACGATCTCACCGTTTCGACTTGGGGCAACATGCTCTACTCCCTACAACTGATTTACAACAGACTCGCCGATCCGCATCCAGCCTATACGCCGAAGGCCAAACATGCCGAGGCAAAAGTGCGGGCGGCAATCCAATAAATCGGACAGTCATGCGACGTTTCTTGAAATATTGGATGATCCGATTGCTGGGCCGTGGATTCATCATCCTGCCCCTGAGGTGCAAGCTGGCCGGGCTGTGGTGGAGTTTCTCGCTGATGGTTATCTGCGGTTACGTGGAACAACAACAGCAATGGCCGCTACTGGTTATCACGGCGAACTTCGCAGGCAGCACCTTTGCGGTCATGGCGGTTTTTAAGACAAGAAAATAACATGGAATAATCTCCCGTGTAGCTCAATGGACAGAGCATCGAGAAATGGCCGGACCCGGTCAAGTATCGAAGGTTGTCGGTTCGAATCCGGCCACGGGAGCACAGAAAACGACAAATGGAGTATTTCAACAACATACTTTGTATTACGCAGCCGGAGCTTCTGGAGGTCATGTCGGAGTCGAACTACAAACAGATGGTTCGGCGGGGCAAAATCAGCCGGGCTCGCAGAGGAGGTAACGGACGACAGGCTTTGATCGTCTTCGACAGCCTGCCGGGAAAATACCGTTCGGCCGTTCGGGAACGCAAACCGGACATTTCGACGATGCCGTTGCAGGAGTGGCTTCGGGCGAACTACACGCCCGATGCCGAGGCGCGGAGTTACTTCTCGGCCTTCCGATTCGATAACGGTTCGGCCCTTCCGGCGGAGAAGATCAACGAATACACGGTAAACGCTTCCGTAATCAAGGCGGTGCTGCGGCTGATGGCGTCGGCCAATGCCCTGCGACGTGTCGGCCGTATCGGATGGGACTCAATGGCCGAAACCATTACCTATTTCAAACGGGAGTTCGGCCACACGCTGCCCGAAAGCATGCTCCGTTTTCGCAAGAAGGTCGCCCAGTTCAAACGGGAAGGATATGCCTGCCTTATTTCCGGTCGGTTCCAAAATCAGAACTCCCGTAAGGTGAACTACAAGATCGAGCGGCTGATCCTTTCGCTGGACAGCCTGCCGGAGCGTCCCTTCAATACGACGGTGGCCGAGATGTACAATCAGTTCGTCTGCGGCGAGCTGAACGTGTACGACCCGGAAACCGGGGAACTATTCGACCCGGAAGAGTTCACGGACAAAGAGGGCGAGCCGATCGCTTTGAGCGAAACGACCGTCGCCAATTACCTGAACAACCCGAAGAACCGCGCCCTACGGTCGAAACTGCACGACAGTGCGTGGGACTTCAACAACCGCTACCGTCCACACCACAAGCGCAAGGCCCCGGTCTGGGCGTTCTCGAAGATTTCGCTCGACGACCGCGACCTGCCGCGCAAGATGGCCGACGGAAACCGTGTCAAAGCCTATTATGCCTACGACGTGGCGAGCGGCTGCGTCGTTGGTTACGCCTACAACCGCCTCAAAACGGCCGACCTGTTCATCGACTGCGTGCGGAACATGTTCCGGCTGATCGACCACCAGGGCTGGAACTGCCCGGCCGAGGTGGAGGTCGAACACCACCTCGTGAACAACTTCGCCGACGGGCTGATCCGCGCGGGCGTGGTGTTCCCCTTCGTGCGGTGGTGCAACCCCGGTAACTCGCAGGAGAAACGGGCCGAGCACTTCAACCGGGTGAAGAAGTACGGCGTGGAGAAGCGCTCGCAGGTCGGCATCGGCCGCTGGTACGCCCGCCTGGAAGCCAACCGCCCGAAAGAGGAAAAGGTCTATGACGAGTTCAACAACACCTACAAGGAGGCGACCTATACCTACGAGCAGCTCGTGGCCGACGACATCCGGGCCATCCACGAATACAATAACGCATTGCATCCGAACCAGAAGCTCTACCCGGGGCTGACGCGCTGGGAGGTGCTCTGCCGCTACCAGAATCCGGATCTCGCGCCCGTGGACAAGGCGCTGCTCTACCGCTTCATCGGCGAGGAGGTGCGCACGTCGATCCGGCGCAGCAAGTACTGCCGGGTCCATTACGAAGATTATGCGCTGCCCTCGCCGGAGTTGATCGGACGGCTCGCGCCGAACGACTACACCGTCGAGGCCTATTATCTGCCCGACGAGCAGGGCAATGTCCCGGAGGTGTATATTTACCAGCACGGGGCCTATATCGCCACCTGCCGCCGTATCGAAGCCTATAACGAGGCCACGGCCGAGCAGACGGAGCGGGACCGTGAAGCCTACGCCGAGCAGGCGAAATACAACGCGCAGTTCGACGCCATGATGGCTCGGGAGAAGATCTGCAAGGTGCGGCTCCTGCCCGGTGATGTTCCGACCCATGAGGAGCCGGAGATCGTCGAAGCGGCCCCTGCCGCACCGCCGGAGGAGGCGGAGGGATTCGATTTCGGCATCGACTACGCGGCGCTGGCAAAACATGAGCTTTAGAACGATAATAAAACACGTTGAGATATGATTTCGAACGACATTAAAACCCGCATCGTGCTGGCCATATCCGGCAACAGGCAGAATTACGCCACGGACGCCAAACACGCCGTCGCCCTGGGCATTTCGACCTCAGTTTACAGCGAGATCAAGAAAGGCAACACCGAACAGAAGCTGAGCGACGCGAAATGGATGTCCATCGCCCGGCGGCTGGGCGTGAGCCTCGACGACGGCGCGGAGTGGAAGATCGTCAAGACGCCGACTTTCGAATACCTCACTTCGCAACTGGAACTGTGCCGCGCAAAGAGCCTTTCGGGCATGTTCTGCGATATTCCGAACATCGGCAAGACGGTCGCCGCACAATACCACGCCAAAACGCACAAGAACGTCGTCTACGTGGACTGCTCGCAGGTGAAGACCAAGCTGAAGCTGGTGCGTAAGATAGCTGCGGAGTTCGGAGTGGATGCCAAAGGTAAATATAGCGATGTATACGAGGATTTGACTTATTACCTCCGTTCCATTGAGAATCCGCTTATTATTTTGGACGAGGCCGGGGATTTGCAGTATGAGGCGTTCCTTGAGCTGAAGGCTTTGTGGAATGCCACCGAACGCAGTTGTGCCTGGTATATGATGGGTGCGGATGGTTTGAAAGAAAAGATCAACCGTTCGATAGAATGTAAGAAAGTGGGCTATACCGAGATGTTGAGCCGTTATGGAGACCGTTACAGCAAGGTGACACCTGATGACGGCAAGGAGCGTGAGGCGTTTTTGAATGCCCAAGCTCGGACGGTGGCTAAAGTAAATGCCCCGGCAGGTGCGGATATAGCGCAGATTGTACGCAAGACACGTGGAGGTCTGAGGCGAGTATATACCGAGATAGAGAAACTTAAAATGGCATAGGAAATGGTTAAGATAGTTTTAGAGGACAAAGGCCAAGACCTGTTATGGCTCAAAGTAAATGAAGGTGGTCTTGTGGAGGAAGCCGGACCATTTCAAAATGAAATATGGAAAGATGCTTATGTCCCGTATTGGAGGCTTCACGTAGGGCAATTCTGCCCGATACACCATCCTCCGCATATCATCAAAGGGTTTCTGAAATATAGGATTGAATCAATAGAAAAAGAGCCATGAAAC
>OHQQ01000398.1_pt1 | contig 30611 bp, 25 predicted proteins | sample 1578211 | NCBI WGS metagenome assembly OHQQ01 (sample SAMEA3879539, study PRJEB24766) | human gut metagenome | biome: human-associated habitat; feature: feces | place: USA | collected 1985/1987
TCATGGGCATCCCCGGCGAGAGCCTGAAGGGCGTGTACTCTGCCAACGAGTTCCTGACCCGCTCCAACCTGATGAAGGCCTACCTGCCCACCAGCAAGACCCCCATCCGCACCGGCAAAAAGGTGGCCGTTGTGGGCGGCGGCAACGTGGCCATGGATGCTGCCCGCAGCGCCCTGCGTCTGGGTGCTGAGACTGTGTACATCGTCTACCGCCGCGGCATGGCCGAGCTGCCTGCCCGTAAGGAGGAGGTCGAGCACGCCGAGGAAGAGGGCATCATCTTCAAAACCCTGTGCAACCCCGTGGAGATCCACGCCAACGACGAGGGCTTCGTCAAGTCCATCACCTGCATTGAGATGGAGCTGGGTGAGCCCGACGCTTCCGGCCGCCGCCGTCCCATTGAAAAGAAGGGCAGCGAGTTTGAGCTGGATGTGGATACCGTGATCATGAGCCTGGGCACCAGCCCCAACCCCCTGATCCGCTCCACCACTCCCGGCCTGGAGACCAACAAGCACGGCTGCATCGTCACCGAGGGCGACGAGGGCAAGACCAGCCGCGAGGGTGTTTACGCGGGCGGCGATGCCGTGACCGGTGCCGCTACCGTCATCAAGGCCATGGGTGCCGGTAAGGCAGCCGCCAAGGCCATGGACGAGTACATCCAGAATAAGTAACCGTGATCCCTGGCTCCCCTATTCGGGAAGCTCCGCAAGGCGCTGGCACAGCCAGACCGAAGCGGTGAGAGATTCAGCCGACATTCCATTGTGGAGTGTCGGCTTTTTTGTTGTTGTATCCCACTCTTTATGCATCCTGCCCAAAAAGCAGAGCAATATTTCGTCGCTCAAACTTGGCGGAATCTGATTGATTTTGACTGAGATTTTGCTATAATAAGGGTACAAGGCGGTCAAAACCCGCCAACGTCAATCAAAATCAATCATATAAATCGAACAAGGGGGAATGTTCCCGATGCTGGCAGAAGAACGATTCAGCCTGATTTTGGATCTGCTGGCCCGCCAGCGCACTGCCACCGTGCAGGAGCTGTGCGAGGCGCTGAGCGCCAGCGAGTCCACCATCCGGCGCGATCTGAACGAGCTGGGCAAGCAGGGCAAACTGAACAAGGTGCACGGCGGGGCCACCCTGCCGGACAGCCCCTTCCGCACCGATGAGCCTACCATGGCCGCCAAGGAAGAGCTGGCCGTCAGTCAGAAGCAGAGCATCGCTCAGGCGGCGGCAGAACTGATCCTGCCGGAAGATTTCATCTATCTGGATGCAGGCTCCAGCACGCTGGCTCTGGCACGGGCGCTGAGCGGCCCGGCCCTGAACGCCAGCTATGTGACCAACGGCGTGGCCCACGCCCGCCTGCTGGCCCAGAAAGGCTGCCGGGTGTTCCTGCCCGGCGGGCTGCTGCGGCCCCAGACCGAGGCCATCATCGGGGCGGCTGCGCTGACTGCCATCCAGCAGTACAATTTCACCAAAGCCTTCATGGGGGCCAACGGCGTGGCGCTGGGTTCCGGCTTTACCACCCCAGATCCCGAGGAGGCCGCCGTCAAGGCTGCGGCTCTCCACCGGGCACGGGAGACGTGGTTCCTGGTGGACGACACAAAATTCGCGCAGGTCTACCCCGCCGTCATCTGTGATCTGCACAGCGGTGCCATCCTGACGAACCGGTGCCCCAACCCCAAATACCGGCAATACACTCTGATAAAGGAGACCGAGGTATGATCTACACTGTTACATTCAATCCTGCCATCGATTATGTCGTCCGTCTCGACAGGCCCCTTGAGGTGGGCGAGGTGAACCGCGCCGCCGGGGAGGACTGCGTGCTGGGCGGCAAGGGCATCAATGTTTCCGGCGTGCTCCGGGAGCTGGGCTGTGAGAGCGTGGCTCTGGGCTTTGTGGCCGGTGAGACCGGTGCCTGGCTGGAGCGTGGTCTGGCCGCGCAGGGGCTCCGGACCGATTTCATCCATCTGGCCGAGGGCATGACCCGCATCAACGTCAAGATCAAGGCAGGCACCGAGACTGAGCTGAACGGCGCAGGCCCCAGCATCCCGGAAAGCGCCATGCAGCAGCTGGAAGCCCAGCTGGACACCCTGCAGCCTGACGACATCCTCATTCTGGCGGGCAGCATCCCCAAGAGCCTTTCCCAGAGCACCTACGAGCGGCTGCTGGCAGGGCTGGAGGGCCACGGCGTGCGGGCCGTGGTGGATGCCACCCAGGATCTGCTGGTCAACGTCCTCCCCTATCACCCCTTCCTGATCAAGCCCAACAATCACGAGCTGGGCGAGATCGTGGGCCGGGAGCTGAAAACGGACGAAGAGATCACCGCCGCTGCCCGCGCCCTGCAGGAAAAAGGTGCCCGGAACGTGCTGGTGAGCATGGCCGGGAACGGCGCTCTGCTGGTGGATGAGCACGGCGAGGTGCACCGCATCGGCTGCCCCAAGGGCAAGGTCGTGAACAGCGTGGGCGCAGGCGACAGCATGGTGGCCGGTTTTGTGGCAGGTTATCTGCAAAGCGGCAGCTATGAGCAGGCCCTCAGGCTGGGTACCGCCTGCGGCAGTGCCACCGCGTTCAGCCTTGGGCTGGCAACGAAAGAAAAGATCGAAGAATTGTTTGGTCAAATTTAAGGCAGCTCACCCTCTCCGTCATTGCTGACGCAATGCCACCTCTCCCAAAGTGGGAGGTCTTGACAGTCATTGCTATGTTGATGGTTTTGCCAAGGGCTCTCCCTTCGGGAGAGCTGGACGCGAAGCGGCCTGAGAGGGTGAGGACGCTACGATAGAAAGGAGAACCCTTATGCGCATTACGGAATTATTCACCGCAAAGTCCATCGAACTGGATTCCGCGGCCTCCAACCGGGACGAGATCCTCTCCCGGCTGGTAGAGCTGCAGGCAACCCACGGCAACATCACCGACACAGAAGCCTACAAGACGGCACTTTACGCCCGGGAGGATGAGGCCTCCACTTATGTGGACAACGGCATCACCGTTCCCCACGCCAAGACGAATGTGGTCACCCGGCCCAGCCTGGCCGCCCTGCGTCTGAGCACCCCGGTGCAGTACAACGCCGAGGATGACGGCAAGACCGACCTGCTCTTTGCCATTGCGGCCCCCGAAAACGGCAGCCTGCATGTGGATATGCTGGCCCGCATGATGCAGATGCTGATGAACGAGGACTTTGTGGAAAAGCTGAAGGCCGCCAAGACTCCCGCCGAATTCCTTGCCCTCATCGACGCACAGGAGGAGGCCCAGTTCGGTGAGGAGAGTTTCACCCAGCAGGCCATCCCCCAGAGCGGCTACCGCATTCTGGCCGTGACCGCCTGCCCCAACGGCATTGCCCACACCTACATGGCCGCCGAGGCGCTGGCCAAGGCCGGTGACAAGCTGGGCCTGCCCACCAAGGTGGAGACCAACGGCTCCGATGGTGCCAAGAACGTGCTGACCCGCGCCGAGATCGCAGCCTGTGACGGCATCATCGTGGCTGCGGACAAAAATGTGGAGACCGCCCGCTTTGACGGCAAGCCCGTGCTGTTTGCCCGGGTGGATGACGGCATCCACAAGCCCGAGGAGCTGCTGAAAAAGGTGGCCCACGGTGAAGTTCCTGTTTACCACGCCAAGGGCGGTGCCGCCGCTGCCGAGGAGGAGACCTCCGGCGACAGCTTTGGCCACAAGGTGTACAAGGACCTGATGAACGGCGTGTCTCACATGCTGCCCTTTGTGGTGGGCGGCGGCATTATGATCGCGCTGGCCTTCCTGCTGGACGATTACAGCATCGACCCCTCAAACTTCGGCATGAACACCCCCATCGCCGCCTTCTTCAAGACGGTGGGCAGCGCCGCCTTTGGCTATATGCTTCCCATTCTGGCAGGCTTCATCGCCATGTCCATCGCCGACCGTCCCGGCCTGGCCGTGGGCTTTGCGGGCGGCGTGCTGGCCATGAACGGCACCAACTTTGCAGGCCTTGCCAACGGTGAGACCACCGGCATCTCCGGCGGTTTTCTGGCCGCTCTGCTGGCCGGTTTCGTGGCCGGTTATGTGGTCGAGTTCCTGAAGAAGATCACCGAAAAGCTCCCCGCCAGCCTGAACGGCATCCGCCCCATGCTGATCTACCCGCTGGGCGGCATCCTTATCATCGGTGCCGTGATGTGCGGCATCAACCCGGTCATGGGCATGATCAACACTGCCATGACCAACTGCCTCAACGCCATGGGCGGCACCTCCAAAGTCCTGCTGGGTGCCATCGTTGCCGGTATGATGAGCATCGACATGGGCGGTCCCTTCAACAAGGCTGCCTACGTCTTTGGCACTGCCGCACTGGCCTCCGGCAACTACGAGGTCATGGCCGCTGTCATGGTGGGCGGCATGGTTCCTCCCATCGCGATCGCCCTCTCCACCACCTTCTGCCCCAAGAAGTGGACCCCTGACGAGCGCCGCAACGGCATCGTGAACTACGTCATGGGCCTGTGCTTCGTCACCGAGGGTGCCATCCCCTACGCCGCCACCGACCCGCTGCGCGTCCTGCCCAGCTGTGTGGCCGGTGCCGCGCTGGCCGGTGCCCTCTCCATGACCTTCGGCTGCGCCCTGCGCGCTCCTCACGGCGGCATCTTCGTGTTCCCCGTGGTCGATCATGCCCTGCTCTACTGCGTGGCTCTGGCCGCTGGCAGCGTGGTGGGTGCCGTGATCCTGAGCCTGCTCAAGAAGGACCGCACCGACGCGGCCTGATCTGCCATTCTCCTTCTTCCTTTACCATATAAAAAGGGCCCGTCTGCGCGCACCAAAATGCGGCAGACGGGCCCTTTCGTGCTTATCCCTTGATGATCCGGAGCAGGGTCTTGTCCAGCTGGATGGTGCGGTTCCAGGGGTTCAGGATGATGCCCTGGATCTCCGGCACCTGCAGTGCGGCATCCAACAGCTTTTCAAGCTCCACCAGAAAGGTGGACTGCACCGCTTCCGCGCCCTTCATCTCCTCTTCAAAGCTGGTAAAGGCATACCACCAGCTGGCCCCATCGGCCGTGCGGAGGGCCCGCAGCTGCATCTGCTCACTGGCCGGGTTCGGCTCCACCGCCACCACGACCTGTCCGTTTTCCCGCATCCGCCGCCGGATCACGGTCAGGGTATGCGCCAGCTGCTCCTGTGTAGGCTCCTGCTGTAACTGGCAGACTGCCTGTTCGATCTTTTCGTTGCCGTTCAGGCCCTCGTCCTTCTTCTGCGCCATAAGCTCTCCCATTCTTTTTGTTGTATTTTATGCTTGTATTATATCCGGACTTTACGAAAAATGGAAGCGCTGGCCAGAGATTCTTTCTTTTTTCGTCTGCTTTCGGGTGTTTTTTCAAAAATCAGTAGCCCCCGCCCCGAAAAAGTGTTACAATGTCTTCGTCTGGTATCATTTCAGAAACGACAGGACGCGCCGTTTTTTCCGTGAGCCGTTTTGTCGGAATGGGAGAGATAAGGTAATGAAACGAATCCTTCGTTCTGCCGTCAGTCTGCTGCTGTGCGCCGCCGTGGCGCTGGGCGGCACTGCCTGCGGCCGAAGCAAGCTGCCCACCACCATCACGATCTGGACCTACTACAACGGCGATCAGCTGGAATGCTTCAACCAGCTGGTGGAGCAGTTCAACTCCACCGTGGGCAAAGAGAAGAACATCCGGGTCGAAAGCTCCAGTCAGGGCAGCGTGAACGACCTGGAGACCAGCGTGCTGGCCGCCGCCGAGGGCAAGGTGGGTGCCGAGAAGCTGCCCAACATCGTCTCCTCCTACGCGGACACCGCCTTTACGCTGGATCAGATGGGCCTTGCCGTTGACCTGAGCCCCTACCTGACCGAAAAAGAGAAGTCCGCCTATATCGCCGGGTTTCTCGAGGAGGGCGACCTGATGAACAACGGGGAGCTCAAGGTCTTTCCCATAGCAAAATCCACCGAGCTACTCTACCTGAACGTCACCGATTTTGCCCCCTTTGCCAAGGCCACAGGCGTGACCTATGCGGATCTTTCCACCGTGGAGGGGCTGAACAAGGCCGCACACAAATACTACGACTGGACCGATGCCCAGACGGCTGCCCCCAACGACGGCAAGGCCCTGTATGGCCGCGACGCGCTGACCAATTACCTGCTCTGCGGCGCACAGGAACTGGGTACGACCATCTTTGATGCCGAGAACGGCGTGATGACCCTGCGCTTTGACAAGCCGACCCTCCGCAAGCTGTGGGATAACTACTATGTCCCCTACATCAAGGGCTGGTGCAGTGCCAGCGGCAAGTTCCGCAGCGACGATATCAAGATCGGCAGCCTGCTGGCCTATGTCGGTTCCTCCTCCAGCGCTTCCTTCTTTCCCACCCAGGTGCTGACCAGCGACACCGAGAGCCACGGCATCGAGATGGCCGCGCTGCCCTGCCCCAGCTTTGCAGGCTATGAGCCGGTGGCCGTCCAGCAGGGGGCCGGCATGGTAGTCATCCCGGGCACCGAGGACGAGATCAGCGCCTGCGTTGCCTTTCTGAAATGGTTCACCCAGCCGGAAAACAACCTGCAGTTCTCGGTGCAGTCCGGCTATATGCCCGTGACCTATGCCGCCAACAGCATATCTGCCCTTGAGAACAGCGGCCTGACGGTCTCCGAGAGTATCCACAAGGTGCTGAGCCTGTCCATTGATGCCATCGATCGCAGCAAGCTCTACACCACCCATGCCTTCCCGGATGCCCTGCGCGCCCGCAATACCCTGCAGTACGCGCTGGAGGACCGTGTCACTGCTGACCGTGCCACGGTGCTGGAGCGGCTGGCTGCCGGGCAGACCCCCGAGGAAGCCGAAGCCGAGTTCCTGACCGATGCCTATTTTGATGCCTGGTACGACCAGACTCTGGCCGCTCTCAGCGCCTTTGCGGGCTGAGATGCCCTTGGAACAACCACAAAAGGAGAGACCCTCAGATGCAGAACCGCAAGCCGCACAGCCAGAAGGCCCCTCAGACGGGCCATTCTATCTTCGGCACCATCCTTTTCTCCCTGCTGGCTGTGCTGGCGGTGGAGTTCCTGCTGCTGACCTTTGCCGTCCACGCCACCCGGCTTGGCCCCCAGCTGAACCAGAACGCCGAGGATATCCTTGCCATGCAGGTGGACAACCGCAGCCGGTATCTTCAGTCCATCTTCCACGATGCACAGGAGCTGACCAGCCTTTCCGATACCATCAACAGCCTGACCCAGCAGCTTCTGGACGAGGGAGAGATCAGCCTGAGCACGCTGGACAGCAGCAGCGACGCGGCCTATCCCCTGCTGGAAGCCGCCGCGCCGGAGCTCATCAGCACCCTGCGCATCAAGTCGGTGACCGGCGTGTTCCTTATCCTGAACACCCATGATCTGGACAAGCGGAAGCAGGACAGCCTCATGCCCGCCATCTACCTGCGGGATCTTGACCCGGATGCCGCTCCCTCCCAGCGCAACGCCGACCTGACCTTTGTGCGGGCACCGGCCCAGCTGGTGCAGTCCCTCTCCATTGCCACGGACAACAGCTGGTCCCCCGCCATCCGCTACCGGGCACTGGGAAACCGGGGCTTCCTTTATCCCCCTTTCCAGGCCGCCTATAAAGACGGAGCCAGCCTTGCCGCCTCCGATTATGGCCACTGGACTTCACAATCCTATCTGGTACCCGGGGACACCCACGAGGCCATTGCCTACAGCCAGCCCCTGATCCTGCCGGACGGCACCGTTTACGGCGTGATCGGCGTGGAACTGCTGGCCGACTACCTGTGGGAGAACCTGCCCTGCTCTGAGCTGCAGAACAACGGCACCTATTTCCTTGCCGTGACCGATACGGAGGAGCTCTCTGCCTCTGAACTGCAGCTGCGTCCGGTGCTCCGTTCCCACTGCGACGGGCAGCCGGGTTCTGCGGACGAAAGCCTTACGCTGCGCCTCCACAGTGCCCATACCCACCGCTACCTCTTCAGCAATGCCCTCTACATTGCTTCGGTCTCCCCCTTGAACCTCTACAGCCGGAACGCCCCTTTCTCGGGCAAGCACTGGCTTCTCGTGGGCTCCGTTCCCGCGGTGCAGCTCTTTGCTTTCGCCCAGCGGCTGAAGCAGCTGTTCTCCTTCATCATGCTGATCACGCTGGCCGTTGGCTTTGTTTGCAGCTGGCTGATCAGCAGGCGGCTGGCCCGGCCCGTTGCCAAGCTCTCGGCCGAGGTAGCCGCTGCCGAAGCGGATTCCTCCGCCATCCCGCATCTGTCCGCCACCGGCATCCGGGAGCTGGATCAGTTCTCCTCTGCCTTTACCCAGCTGAGCAAAGACGTGCTGGACTCCTCCACCCGCTTTTTGCGCATTATGAAATTGGCCAGTGCGGAGCTGGGCGGCTATGAGCTGCGCGATGACAGCGTTTATGTGACCGACAACTTCTTCTCCATGCTGGGCCTTGCGCAGGAGCAGCCAGATCCGCTCACGCCAAAGGCTTTCCGCGCCCTGATGGGCACACTGGAGCAGCGGTGGTTCTACCGCCTGTCCCCGGCCAACAACAAGGTCTTTGCCATCCCCCAGCCCGACGGCAGCACCCACTACATCACCCTGCGTATCACCCATATCCTGGGCGAAAACGCCTCCGAGGTGGGTCTGGCTGAGGATATGACCACCACGGTGCTGGAGCAGCAACGCATTGAGCACGAGCGCGATTACGACACCCTGACCGGCCTGTACCGCCGCCGTGCCTTCGACCGCGCCTGTGACGCGCTGTTCCAGCAGCCCGAAAAGCTGGGCTGTGCCGCCCTGCTGATGATGGATCTGGACAACCTCAAGCAGATCAACGACACCTACGGCCACGACTGGGGCGACCAGTACATCCGCCAGACCGGACAGTGCTTTGCGGCCAACACGCCCGCCAATACCATCTGCTCCCGCCTTTCGGGCGATGAATTCCTGATCTTCTTCTATGGCTACCAGGATCAGGCACAGCTCCGCGCCCAGCTGGAGCTGCTGAGTGCCGCCCTGCAGCGCAGCGTGTCCATCCTGCCCAACGGCAAGCAGCTGCACATCAGCATCTCGGGCGGCATCGCCTGGTACCCCACGGACGGCCACGACCTGCTCACCCTGAAAAAATATGCCGACTTTGCCATGTATCAGGTCAAGCATTCCCACAAGGGCCGCATGTGTGATTTTGATATCGGCAGCTACCATCAGGAGGCATACGCCGCCCAGACCCAGCAGGACTTTGAGCTCCTGCTGCAGGAGGAGCTGGTGTCCTACCACTTCCAGCCCATCTACTCTGCCCGCAGCGGCCGGGTCGCAGCCTACGAGGCTCTCATGCGGGTCGATCTGCCCACCCTGCACTCCCCCGCTCAGGTCACGCAGCTGGCCCATGAGACAGGCCGCCTGTATGAGATCGAACGGATCACTGTGTTCCATTCCAGCGAGATCTTCCAGCGCATGCAGGCACAGGGCCTGCTCCAGAGCGATGCCCTGCTCTTCATCAACTCCATCGCCAATGTCAGCCTGACGGTTGAGGATGTGGAGGAATATGCTCAGCGCTACCCCGAGCTGCTTAAGCGGCTGGTGGTGGAGATCACCGAACAGGAAGATCTGGACCGCGCATGTCTGGAACGGAAGCGGAACGTTCCGGGCTTCTCCGGCTCCTTTGCGCTGGATGACTACGGCAGCGGCTACAGCAACGAATTGAACCTGCTGGAGCTCTCGCCCCGGTATATCAAGATCGACATTTCCATTGTGCGCGGGATCGATACCGACCGCGACAAGCAGCAGATCGTCTCCAACATTGTGGCTTACGCCCACGCCCGCAGTATGCAGCTCATCGCCGAGGGCATTGAGACCGAGGCCCAGCTGCGCACCGTCATCGGTCTGGGCGTGGACCTGCTGCAGGGCTACTACCTCAGCCGCCCCGCCGCAGTACCCGCCCCCATTGCACCGGCAGCGCAGACGGTGATCGACCAGCTCGAACACCAGCGGTTCAATCCCCTCGGTTTATGATCTTTCCGGCTCCCCTGTGGGGGAGCCTTTTGTGACCCCATTCAGAGAAAGGAGACACGATGAACCACGAATCCAGTTCCGCTCTCCCCGCCGCCATCCGGGTGCGGGGCGCGCGGGTGCACAACCTGAAGAACATCGACGTAGATGTGCCGCTCCACAAGATTGTCGGCATTGCGGGCGTGTCCGGTTCCGGCAAGTCCTCGCTGGCGCTGGGTGTCCTCTACGCCGAGGGCTCCCGCCGCTATCTGGAGGCCCTTTCCACCTATACCCGCCGCCGGATGACCCAGGCCGAAAAGGCGCAGGTGGACGAGATCCGCTATGTTCCCGCCGCACTGGCCCTCCACCAGCGGCCCGGCGTGCCCGGAATGCGCTCCACCTTTGGCACCATGACCGAGCTTTTGAACAGCCTGCGGCTGATGTTCTCCCGGCTGTCCCACTACCCCTGCCCCAGCTGCGGCTGTATGGTGCCGCCCAGCCTGAACATTGCGGCCGAGATCCCGCTCTACTGCCCCCGGTGCGGCGCGCAGGTACCGGTGCTGGGCGCGGAGCAGTTCGCCTTTAACAGCACCGGGGCCTGCCCAGACTGCGAGGGCACCGGCATCGTGCGGGTGGTGGACGAATCCACTCTGGTGCCGGACGAGAGCCTTTCCATCAACGAGGGCGCAGTGCTGCCCTGGCAGACCCTGATGTGGTCGCTGATGAAGGAGATCGCCGAAAAGATGGGCGTGCGCACCAACGTCCCCTTCCGGGAGCTGACCCCGGAAGAGCGCGACATGGTGTTCCACGGCCCCGCCAAAAAAGTGCACCTGCTCTACCAGAACAGCAAGACCGGCGCGGCGGGTGAAATGGATTTCACCTACTTCAACGCCGTTTATACCGTGGAGAACGCCCTTGCCAAGGTAACGGACGAAAGGGGCATGAAGCGGGTGGAGCGGTTCCTGAAACAGGGCCCCTGCCCCGCGTGCGGCGGCTCCCGCCTGAACGCCGCGGCCCGGGCTCCCCGGCTGCGGGGCATCGGGCTGGCCGATGCCTGCCGCATGACGCTGGACACGCTGGTACAGTGGGTGGAGGGGGTGCCCGCATCCCTGCCCGTGGAGATGCGCCCCATGGCTGAGAGCATCTGCGAGTCCTTTCAGGCCACCGCTGCCCGCCTGCTGGATCTGGGGCTGGGCTACCTCTCCCTTGACCGGGAGGCTGCCACCCTTTCCACAGGGGAGCGCCAGCGGGTGCAGCTGGCCCGCTCTGTGCGCAACCGCACCACCGGCGTGCTCTATGTGCTGGACGAGCCTTCCATCGGCCTGCACCCCTCCAACATCGAGGGCCTGCGGGGCGTGATGCACGATCTGATCGCGGACGGCAACTCCATCGTGCTGGTGGATCACGACACTGAGATCCTGCGGGATGCCGACTGGCTCATTGAGATGGGCCCCGGTGCCGGTGAAAACGGCGGCACCATCCTGACGCAGGGCACCGTGGAGCAGGTGGCCCAAAGCCCAGCTTCCCGCATCGGCCCCTTCCTTGCCGACCTGCACACCCTCTCGGCCCGCACCCGCACCCCGGAGGCGGAGCTCTTTGCGCTGGGCACCATCACCCTGCGCACCCGGGCCATCCACACCGTCAAGCCGTTGGAAGTCCGGCTGCCCAAGGGGCGGCTCATTGCGGTGACCGGCGTGTCCGGTTCCGGCAAGACCACGCTGGTGCTGGAAAGCCTGATCCCCGCGCTGGAGGCCGCCGCCAAGGGCGAAGCTCTGCCCGCCCATGTGGAAAGCATCGATGCACCGGGCATTGCGCAGGTCAAGCTCATTGACGCAACGCCCATCGGCATCAACGTGCGGTCCACGGTGGCCACCTATGCCAATGTCCACGATGAACTGCGCAAGATCTACGCCCGCTCTCCCCTTGCCAAGGAGAAGGGCTACACGGCGGGCGATTTTTCCTACAACACAGGCCGCCTGCGCTGCCCCGGCTGCGACGGCACCGGCACCATCAGCCTGGACATCCAGTTCCTGCCGGATGTGGAGATCACCTGCCCGGACTGCGGCGGCTCCCGCTACCAGAAGGATGCCGCCGCCCTCTACCGCACCCGGAAGGACGGCACCCAGGCCGAGAGCCTGCCCCGCCTGATGGAGATGAGCGTGGACGAAGCCCTTGCCGCCTGTTCCGACCTCAAGCTGGTGGCCAGCCGGCTGCAGACCCTTTCCAACCTGGGGCTGGGCTACCTGACTTTGGGCGAGGCCACCCCCAGCCTTTCGGGCGGGGAGGCCCAGCGGCTCAAGCTCGCCAGCGAGATGGGCAAAGGGCAGGCTGACACCGTGTTTGTATTCGACGAGCCCACCATCGGCCTGCACCCGCTGGATGTGCGCACCCTGCTGGGCGTGTTCCAGCGTCTCATTGACAGCGGGGCCACTGTGGTGGTCATTGAGCACGATCTGGATGTGATCCGCAACGCCGACTATCTCGTGGACCTTGGCCCCGGCGGCGGCGAGAGCGGCGGACGCATCGTGGCCTGCGGCACACCGGAGCAGGTGGCCGCTGATCCCGCCAGCATCACCGGAAAATATCTGCACCTGTAACCAAAAGAGGGACCCCGCCCAACGGCGAGGTCCCTCTGACATTTTATGATAAATTTTAGGTATCCTGCAGTTCCCCGCGGCTGGCAGCCTTGAGGTAAGCAAAGATAAAGCCGTCCAGATCACCATCCATCACGGCATCGACATTGCCGGTCTCGTAGTTGGTGCGGTGATCCTTGACCATGGTGTAGGGCATGAACACATAGCTGCGGATCTGGTGACCCCATGCGATCTCGTTCTGCACGCCCTTGATATCATCGATTTTATCCATGTGCTGCTGCTTTGCGATCTGATACAGCTTTGCCTTCAGCATTTCCATGGCGTAGTCACGGTTCTGGAACTGGCTGCGCTGGGTCTGGCAGCTAACCACGACGCCGGTGGGCTTGTGGATCAGACGGACAGCGGAAGAGGTCTTGTTGATGTGCTGGCCGCCTGCACCGGAGGAGCGGAACACCTGCATCTCGATGTCCTCAGGGCGGATGTCCACCTGAATGGTGTTGTCCAGCTCAGGCATCACTTCCAGAGAGGCAAAGCTGGTCTGGCGGCGGGCGTTGGCATCAAAGGGAGACACACGGACCAGACGGTGCACGCCGTTCTCGCTCTTGAGCAGGCCGTAGGCGTTGGCACCCTTGACCATCATGGAAGCGCTCTTCATGCCGGCCTCATCGCCGTCCTGATAATCCAGCACCTCCACGGTCATGCCGTGTGCCTGTGCCCACTTGTTGTACATGCGGTAGAGCATCTCGGCCCAGTCCTGCGCCTCGGTGCCGCCGGTACCGGCGTGGAAGGTCAGGATGGCGTTGCTGTGGTCGTACTCACCGTTCAGCATGGTCATCAGCTGCAGCTCGTCCACGGCCTTGCCCACGGCGTTCACGGCTTCCTCTGCCTCGGGCACCATGTCGGGGTCGTACTCCTCGTCCAGCATCACCAGCATGGTCTCGGCATCATCGTACAGGCCCTGCAGCTTTTCAAAGCGGCTCAGCTTGCCCTTCAGGTCGCCCACTTCATCAAAGACCTTCTTGCTCAGCTCAGCGTCATCATAAAAGCCGGGGCGGCTCATGGTGTGCTCCAGCTCCTGCACGCGCTTGCGGGAAGCGTCGATGGCCAGCGCTTCCTCCAGGTCCTTCACAGCGGTGCCGTAATCGGCCAGCTGCACTTTCAGTTCGTCAGTAGTAATCATATTTTAAGAATCCCTCAAAAGATACAGTTTATACACAGATACTTCATTAGTATACCCAGAATCCATGATAAAGTAAAGAGGAAAAATACTCAACCTACTGGAATTTTGAAGATTTTTGCCTTTTCTTTTCTCTTTTAAGGGAGTATAATAAGTTCAACTAGCATACCGGGAGGATCTTATGCCCAAATATTATGGCTGCCCCTGTGAGGGCTGCGGCAAGCCGCTGACACTGCAGGACGATATCGTTGTCTGCCCCGACTGCGGCGCGCCTTATCACCGCGATTGTTATGAAAAGCTCGGCCGCTGCATCCATGCCCCGGCCCACGCCGCCGGATACGAGTGGAAGTTCCCCTATCAGGAAAGTGAGCTGTGCACCTGCCCTGCCTGCGGCGAGCGCACCCTGCGCAGTGAATCCATTTGCCGCTGCTGCGGTGCGGCCCTGCCCCCGGAGGGGGCAGAGGAACCCGCCGACCGTGCCGATTCGGATGAGCACAGCGAGGAGTTTGATTACTCCACCTTTTACCGCCAGTTCCAGGAGACCGGAGCCCCGCAGGTAGACCCGCTGCGTCAGACCTATCAGGCGGCTTTTGGCAAGGAAGAGGTCATGGACGGCATCCCCTGCAAGGACTGGGCGGATTTCATCGGCCCGGCTTCCCCTGCCTACCTGAGCGCCTATTGCCGGATGCAGCTGTCCCACACCAAGACCTCCATGAGCTTTTCGGCCATGCTGTTCGGCCCGTTCTATTTCTTCTACCGCAAGGCGTGGAAGCCCGCGTTCGCCTTTCTGGCCGCCGAGCTGGTGCTGGCCCTGCCCACCTTCATTGACCTTTTGCAGATCACGGACAGCAGCCTGGCCCCGGGGCTTTCCACCTCCACCCTGCTCACCCTTTCCCGGGTCTGCTCGGTGCTCAGCTTCCTGCTGATGATCGTGCGCGGCCTGTATGGCAAGTGGCTCTACCGCCAGAGTGCCGCCGAGAAGATCCGCCGCATCCGCGCGGAGTTCCCGGATGCGGCACAGCGCAAAGCCGTGCTCTGCGCTCAGGGCGGCACCAGCTGGGCCGCCGTGCTCGGCTGTCTGGTCCTGCTCATGGTCATCGGCAGCGCGTTCACCCTGCTGCTTGGCCCCAATGTGGATGCCCTGATCCATCTGGTCTACGGCTGAGCGTTCAGCCTGAAATGATATGATGAAGGAGTTCCGAACCATGAAAAAAGTTACGAAGGCTGTCATCCCTGCCGCCGGTCTGGGCACCCGTGTGCTGCCCGCCACCAAGGCCATGCCCAAGGGGATGCTCCCCATCGTGGATAAGCCCGCCATCCAGTATCTGGTGGAGGAAGCCGTCAAGTCCGGCATCACGGACATTCTGATCATTCTGGGCCGCAACCAGAGCATCATCGAGGATCACTTTGACCGCAGCCCCGAGCTGGAAGAAAAGCTGGCCGCCCCCGGCAAGGAAAAGATGCTGGAGGAGTGCCTGGGCATCTCGAACCTTGCCAACATCTTCTTTGTGCGCCAGAAGCAGACGCTGGGCCTGGGCCACGCCGTGAGCATGGCAAAGGCCTTTACCGGTGACGATCCGTTCGTGGTCATCTACGGCGACGACGTGATCTGGGGCGAGGATCCTGTCTGCGCCCAGCTCATCCGCGCCTATGAGGAGTTCGGCCGCCCGGCTGCCGGTGTCTCCGCTGTGCCCTGGGCCGATGTGAGCCGCTACTGCAGCCTGAAGACCACCCCCATCCACGACAACTATTTCTTTGTGGATGACATGATCGAGAAGCCCAAGAAGGGCCAGGAGTTCAGCAACTACTCCATTCTGGGCCGGGTGCTGCTGACCCCTGAGATCTACGATATCCTCGCTCACACCAAACCCGGTGCAGGCGGCGAGATCCAGCTGACCGATGCCATGGCCGAGTATGCCCGCAACTGCGGCGGCATGACCGCTGTGGAGTTCACCGGCACCCACTACGACATGGGCAACAAGCTCCGTGTGGTGGAGGCTCAGGTGGAGCTGGCATTGCAGCACCCCGAGATCGGCGAGGCTTTCCGCGCCTACCTGAAGGAGTTCTGCAAGACCCTGTAACTGTCATTTTCCTTTCCATGACCCAAGACCGCTCTGCCGCCGGGCAGGGCGGTCTTTTGCTGCAATAACCCCGGCAAGGAATTGGTTGATACAAAACAGTTCCTGCGGTATACTGAGTGTGAATTTTTTTTTTATGTAAAGATCGTATCAAAGAGAAAGCGAGGTTTTTTCATGGCAAATGCCGACCGCAGCGCGGAGCAGTTCCGCAAAATGACAGAGACCCCCATCCCGAAATTGATCCTGAGTCTGGCGGCTCCCACGATATTGAGCATGCTCATCACCAGCATCTACAATCTGGCCGACACCTTTTTTGTGGGCCAGATCTCCACCAGCGCATCCGGTGCGGTGGGCATCGTTTCCAGCCTGATGGCCATTCTCCAGGCGCTGGGCTTTATGCTGGGCCACGGCTCCGGCAGCATCATCAGCCGCAGCCTGGGCAGCCAGAACACCGATGCCGCCACCCGGTTTGCTTCCACCAGCTTCTTCACAGCGCTGGTGTTTGGCGGCATCATCACAGCGGCGGGCCTGCTCACCCTGCCCGATTTTATGATGCTGCTGGGCAGCACCGAGACCATCCTGCCCCATGCCTGTGCCTACGCGCGGTACATCCTGCTGGCCGCTCCCATTATGATGTCCAGTCTGGTGATGAACAACATCCTGCGCTATGAGGGCAAGGCCAGCTTTGCCATGATCGGCCTGGTCACCGGCGGCCTGCTGAACATTGCGCTGGACCCGCTGTTCATCTTTGGGCTGGGCATGGGCACCGCCGGTGCAGGCCTTGCCACGGCCCTGAGCCAGACCATCAGCTTCTGCATCCTGCTGTCCATGTTCCTGCGGGGCAAAACGGTCAGCCAGTTCCGGATCACGGCTGTCACCCGCAGCCCGGCGGAGTTCGGCACCATCCTGATGACTGGTATGCCCAGCTTTGGCCGTCAGGGCCTGAACAGCATTGGCGGAATGCTGCTGAACATTGCCGCCCGCGGCTATGGCGACGCTGCCGTGGCCGGCATGAGCATCGTTTCCCGCATCTTCATGTTCATCATCTCGGTGGCCATCGGCACCGGGCAGGGTTTTCAGCCGGTGGCAGGCTTCAACTATGGTGCCAAAAAGTACCACCGGGTGCAGCAGGCCTGCCTGTTCACCATGGCAGCCAGCTTCTGCTTCCTCTCTGTCATTCTTACCGTCTGCTGGTTCAATGCCGAGACCCTCATCCGCCTTTTCCGCGATGATCCCGAAGTCACCGCCGTGGCCCTGCCCGCCTTCCGCTACCAGTGCTTTGCCATGCTGCTGCAGCCCGTGATCGTGGCGGGCAACATGCTGTTCCAGTCCATCGGCAAATCGGGCCGGGCCACCTTTCTGGCCTGCTGCCGTCAGGGCGTGTTCTTCATCCCACTCATCCTCACCCTGCCCCGGGCCTTTGGGCTGCTGGGTGTTGAGGTCTGCCAGCCCATCGCCGATGTGCTGACCTTCTTTGTCACTGTGCCCTTCCTCTTCCCCTTCCTGCGTCAGCTGGTGCGGATGGACGAAGCCGAGGCTGCCAAGGCTTGAAGCGCCCCTGTAACAAAACTGTAACCATGACCGGACGTTCGATTGCAATTGAACGTCCGGTTTATTCGTATTATAATCAGGATAGGAAAGTTAAATTCTGCCAAACCTGTGAGGTACGCTTATGAAACGTTCTGTTCTCCGCATCGGCTGTGCAGTGCTCAGCCTGTCTGCCGCGGCAGGGCTGCTGGCCTCCTGCTCCCTGCTGCCTCCGGCCTCGCCCCTGCCCGATTCCAAGCCCGCGCAGGCTGAGGAAGCGCCCGGCCCCGCTGCAGCTCCACTGGACGACGGCAAGCTGCGCATCCTGTACAGCAACGGCTCCAACGGCGGCAATACCGTGCTCTGCGGCAATACCGTGTTGTATCAGGCCGCCAGCAGCGAGACCGTGTATCTGGTGCCGGATACCCTGACCGGCACCGTGCGGTACTATCTGCGGCAGTGGTCAGCCCCCGGCACCCCCACCGGGCGGGCAACCGCCCTGTGCGACCGCAGCGGCAAGGAGATCCTGACCTTTGACCGTGCCTACGATGCCGTCCTGACCGGCAGCCTGCTGGTCCTGACCGCACCGGAACAGATGGCCTACTCCCCCGCGCTGCACCACGCCGCCGGAGACTGCCGGGTGCTGGACCTTGCCACCGGCGAGGAGCTGACCGTGCCGGAAAATGCCTACGGCTGCAGGATCGCGGGGGAAACGCTGGCGTTCAACCTGTGCAACGCCCCAGCTCAGGCCCTGGACGAGAACACCTGGGGCGATGACCTGACCCGCTATTACGCGCTGCAGATCCAGGACCGGGACGGAAACCGGATCCGGCAGGAGCCGCTGTGCGCCGCCGTGAGCCTGAGCTACTCCTACAACGAGATCTCGTCCCCGGCAGACTGGCTGGAACTGGACTATTACTCCGAAGACGAGGACATGGTGATCGACCATATCAGCCTGTACAGCACCGCCACCGGCGAGGAACTGACCGGATTCCAGCAGTACACCGGCGCGGGTACGGTCAGCCTGTACAACAGCGGCAGATATCAGCTGGTCGATCTGGCCAGCACCGAGCAAAGCGCTGTGCTCTGCGAATACGACCAGCCCATCCGGTATTATGTGCCCGGCGCAGCAGTCACGGAGCCCGAAGTTTCCACCCCCGAAATGGCGGGGCGGTATCTGTTCCACGATCTGCTTACCGGCGAGGAAAAGGAACTTTACGATGTGGGCACCGACGATGCCACGCTGGCCATCTACGCCCTGGACGGCACCGTGCGGGTGTTCGACCGGCAGACCGGCGTGCTTCTGACCGACACCGCCATCGACCCGGTGGAGAACCAGGTGCGGGCCCATGTCTATGCCGAAAACGGCTGGGTCTGGGTCGCGCAGGACGACAACGACAACTATGTGAACACGGCCATCCAGATCTGCGGGCCGGACGGCACCCACAAAACGCTGGATCCCCGCACGCTGGAAGAAGCCTACACCCATTATTATCCCCTGTTTTCCACAGCCGATGGACTCTATTTCTACGGCTGCTGCAACGGCCCCGGCGGCAGCTGGCTGTATGACATCCTGGACAGCGACGGCAATGTCGTCGTGGGCGGGCTGCGCAGCTGCAGCACCTATTATGCCGACAGCGCCAACGGCCTGCCGGAGGGTGTGTTTGCCGCCAGCAAGGGCTTTTCTTACGGCTGGATGGATCTTTCCGGCCGGTGGCTCTATGCCGAAAGCATCTTTGCTTCCACCGCTGATGAGATGGACAACTACTACTTCTGAGGGAGGATTTCCGTATGAAAAACGTTAAGATCACCCGCCGCAGTTTTCTGTTGGGCCTGGGAGCCGCCTCCTCGGCCCTGCTGCTTTCCGCCTGCGGCAGCACCGATGCCCCGGCATCGTCCGCCAGCACATCCGCCTTGCCGCAGCCTGACTCCGGGGCTCCGGCTTCGTCCGCTGCCAGCGAGGTCCCGCTGGAACCCATCCTGCGTGTGGACGAGTTCCCCATCACCGACGGCAGCACGGCCTGCATCCCGCTGATCGCGCAGATCATGGCCGACACCACCGGCATGGATCTGGAAACGGCCCAGAGCGCCGTGAACACCAACACCACCGCCCAGGCCTGGCGGAATCTGGGCCTGTACGGCGGCAACAGCGGCGATGCCGTCAAGCTCATCATCGCCTACGAAGCCCCGGAATCCGTCAAGGAGGAGCTGAAGGCAGACGGTGACCCGCTGGAGCAGAAGGCCATTGGCCGGGACGCGCTGGTGTTCATCGTCAACGAGGACAACCCTGTACAGAGCCTGACCCTGCAGCAGCTCAAGGACATCTACGCCGGAACGATCACCAACTGGAAAGATGTGGGCGGCAAGGATCAGGAGATCATTGCATTCCAGCGGCGGGCGGACTCCGGCAGCCAGACCCTGTTCCAGAAACTGCTGATCCAGGGCGGTCCGCTGATGGAGGCCCCCACCGAGCTGGCCCCCACCGCCATGGGTGAGCTGGTGGACAGCATTGCAGAGTATAACAACTCCGCCAATGCCATCGGTTTCTCGGTCTACTACTACATCGACCAGATGTACTCCAAGCCCGGCCTGCGGCTGCTGGCCGTGGATGGCGTGACCCCTTCCAACGAGACGATCGCCGACCAGAGCTACCCACTGTGCAACGAATTCTATGCCGCCATCCTGCAGGATTCCGCTGCCGACAGCCCGGAGCGCAGGATCTACGAGTGGCTCTCCACCGATGCAGGCCGTTCCTGCATTGAGCGCTCCGGCTATGTAGCCGTCCAGTAATTCCCAGAAAATTCGGCACATTTCATTGACTTTGCTCAAATCCTTTGCTAAACTTAAGAAAAGTTTGTCAGCTTTTTTCGTTTCACGATCTTGAGCAAAGGAGATGCCGTATCATGTCCCATCCTTCCGACACCCCGCACTCCTCCCACGTTGAGAGCCGCAGCCGCAAGGCACTGCGCAGCTACATCATTCAGGCCTCCACCCTGCTGGAGATCGTGCTGTCCGGGCTGGTGCTCATCGGCCTGCTGCTCAGCTTCATTCCCCTGCTCAAGTGGATGCCGGGCCTGCTGTTTGATGGCAACGATGTAGAGATCCGCGGCTTCCTTGAGCGGGCGCTGGACATTGTCATCGGCGTGGAGTTCATCAAGATGCTGGCCAAGCACAGCCCAGGCAGCAGCCTGGAAGTGCTGCTCTACGCCATTGCCCGCCACATGGTGGTCGGCCACGAATCGGCTCTGGACAACCTCATCAGCGTGGGTGCCATTGCGTTGATCTTTGTCGTGCGCAAGTTCTTCTTTGTGCCGGCCTTTGGTGCACACCTGCCTGACGGCAAGCCCGCCCCGGACCTGACCCCCAACCAGAGCGGCATCCCCGCCGAGGAGTTCCGCACCCGCCTGCGCCAGCGCATCCATGCAGAAGCTCTCGCCGACGAAGAGGACGACGAGGATGAGACCGAGGAAGTATAATCCCCCAGATACAGCAAAACGAGGACAGCCATTGGCCGTCCTCGTTTTTTTACTTCAATCGTCGTAATGTCCCTTGCACTGGTACACTTCGATCAGATCATTTTCAATGCGATAGACCAGCCGGTTCACATCATCGATCCGGCGGCTCCAATACCCGCTGAGATTTTCTTTCAGCCCTTCCGGTTTTCCAATGCCTTCATACGGGCTGCGCGAAATATCCTTGAGCAATGCGTTGATCCGTTTCAGCGTCTTTTTATCCTGAGACTGCCAATACAGATATTCCGCAAAGGCCCGCTCTGTGAAGGTGATCTTACTCATGTTCCATAGCCTCAAGCTCTTCCAGCGTTCTCGTTACAGTCTTTCCCTGACGCATTTCCTCAATGCTGTCATTCAGGGCGGCCATATTGGATGCACTATAAAAGGGATCCATCGAGACTTCAAACGGAATGCGTTTTTCACGCGTCATCTTCTTGGCCAGCATGGTGATGGCTGTTGTCATCGAAAGGCCCAGTTCATTGCAGATTTCATCAAAATCCCGCTTCAGGTTCTCATCCATCCGGACACTTACCGTCGTCATACTCTCACGCTCCTTTGTCACTTTTATTATATTCATATTGTGCAACGCTGTCAATACATTGTTGCACAAATTTGCATAAAAGAAACACCCTGTACATTTCTGCACGGGGTGTTTCTCATTACTGCATCTTAAAATTCAGATTTATGCGTTGGTCTCGCCGCCCTCAACGACCAGCTCATCCTCATAGTCAAGGCCGTAGGTATCCACCAGCGTCTCCTCGTAATCTTTGTGGAAGAAGCTTTCCTCGCCCAGGCTCTTGATCTCGTCGTTGATCCAGTCCAGCAGGGTGGTGTTGCCCTTGCTCACAGCCGGGGCAATGGTATCCTGGCTGCCCAGAGAGGGGATGCCCACCGTGTAGCCGGAGTTCTGCTTTGCAAAGGCGATGACCTCGGTGTTGTCGTTGGCCCATGCTACGCCATTGCCGTTTTCCAAGGCGTTCTTGGCGGTTGCGTAGGAATCATACTTCTGCAGGGGAATGTCGGGGTATTCCTTGGTCAGGTAGGTCTCGGCGGTGGTGCCGGAAATGACGATCATCTGATCGTCGGCGTTCCAGTTGTCCAGGCTGGTGATGACATTGCTGTCGGGAGAGATGACACCCAGTGCAACGTTCATGTAGGGCAATGCAAAGTCCACCTCCTCGGCGCGCTCGGGCGTGACGGTGAAGTTTGCCAGAATGATATCGACCTTGCCGGTCTGCAGGTACTCAATGCGGTTGGCGGCCTCCGTGGAGACGAAGTTGGCTTCCACGCCCAGATCCTCGGCCAGGCGGCGGGCGAAGTAGACATCATAGCCCTGATACTCGCCGTTCTCATCCACATAGCCGAACGGGTTCTTGTCGGAGAAAACGCCGATGTTCACGGTGCCGTCCGCCTTGATCTCGTCCAGCGTGCGGAACACGTCACTGCCCACAGCTGCGGCACTGCCGGATGCAGCAGAGCCGGATGCAGCAGAGCCGGAAGCAGCAGAGGAGGAGGATGCGCTGCCGCCGCAGGCAGAAAGCAGAACGGCGGTGGAAACTGCGCCCAGACCCAGCAGGAAGGCACGGCGAGAAATCTTGTTAACTTTCATGGTAGTAACTCCTTTCCTTTCTTTCCCATATAAAAATCCATCCATGATCTGTGACATCATTTCACAGCATCAGACAAAAAGGTTCAAAGTGGAAATGGGCTGCTGCGCATTTCTCACTGCTTTGCAACCGCATCAAAGGTGAAAGTGCGCAGGAAGCGCTGTGCACGTTCGGTCTGCGGGTGGTCGAAAAAGTCCGCCGGGGGCGCTTCCTCCACAATACGGCCATCGTCCAGAAACAGCACCCGGCTGGCAATTGCCCGGGCAAACTGCATCTCGTGGGTGACGATCACCATGGTCTTGCCCTCACGGGCCAGGTCGAGCATGACATCCAGCACCTCGCGCACCATTTCAGGGTCAAGGGCGGCGGTCACTTCGTCGAACAGCAGGATCTCGGGGTGCATACAGAGTGCGCGCACAATGGCGACACGCTGCTTCTGACCACCCGAAAGCTCCCGGGGGTAGCTGTTCTTTTTGGCCAGCAGGCCCACGCGGTCCAGCAGGGCCTCGGCTTCCTGCTGCACTTCAGCCCGGGGGCGCTTCTGCACCTTGGTGGGGGCCAGCAGGATATTTTCCAGCACGGTCAGGTGCGGGAAAAGCTCATAGCTCTGGAACACCATGCCGATGCGCTGGCGCAGGGCCGCCAGATTCTTGCCGCCGTAGGCGACTGTCTCACTGCCCAGCTTCACCCGGCCCGCCTGCACCGGCTCCAGACCGTTCAGACAGCGCAGCAGGGTGCTTTTGCCGCAGCCGGAAGGGCCCACCACAACGATGACCTCACCGGGCTTGACGGCAAAGCTGACATTATCCAGAACATTGGTCTTGCCATCGTAGCTTTTTACCAGATGGTCTACAGTCAGGATCGGCTCTGCCATAACAGTCACTTCCATTTCTTTTCGAGATAACCGGCCAGCAGGCTGATGGGCCAGCAGGCCAGAAAATACAGGATAAACACGGTGAGGTAGATGCCAAACGCCGCGTTGGGGCTGGCGGTGCGGTTGGCCTCAATGATCTGCTGGGCCACCTTGAGCACCTCCACCACACCGATCATCAGCACAAGGCTGGTGGTCTTGATCATGCGGGTGATCAGGTTGATGGACAGCGGGATGAGCCGCCGCACCGTCTGAGGGATGATGATGTACCAATAGGTCTGCGCCCGGCTCATGCCCAGCGCCTCGCTGCTCTCATACTGATGCTTCGGGATGGCGATGAGGGCACCGCGGACGAGGTCGCTCATCTCGGCCGTGCCCCAGAGCACGAACACGATGACCGCCGCCATCTCGCCGGAAAGATCCCAGCCAAAGGCCCGCGTGGTGCCAAAATACACCAGAAAGAGCAGCACCATCTGGGGCATGATGCGGATGAATTCCAGATACACCCGGAGGATGGCTTTCAGGATGGGATTTTTGAAAGTCATCAGCACACCCAGCAGGATGCCCAACGGCAGGCTGATGAGGACAGACACAGCGCTGATCTTAAGTGCCACGCCCAGACCGCCCAGCAGACGAACCATATTTTTGCCCTTGAGCAGGACCTCAAGACCCAAATCCGGCATAGCGCAGCCTCCTTTCCAGCCAGCTGCCCAGCAGGGACACCGGCAGCAGGATGATGAGGTAGAACACCACCAGCAGGAAAAGGTTCTCGGCCGTCTTATAGTACAGGCCGATGAGATCCTTTGCCGTGAACATCAGATCCATCAGGCTGATGGCGCTGAACACGCTGGTCTCCTTGAGCAGGAAGATGATATTGGCCATAAAGGCCGGCATACTGATGGAGACCGCCTGCGGCAGCACCACATAGCGCATGGTCTGCAGCCGGCTCATGCCAAGGCTCAGGGCACTTTCGGTCTGGATGGGTTCGATGGCTTCCAGCCCGCTGCGGAAGGCCTCGGCCATGTAGCTGCCGCCCAGAAAGGCAAGGCCTGCAATGCCGCAGAGCTCGGCGTTGGTCTTGATGCCGATCTTGGGCAGGCCGTAATAAAGAAAGAACAGCTGGACCAGCAGCGGCGTGTTCCGGCTGAGCTGGATATAAGCGCCCACGATACGGCGCAGCACCGGCACTTTTTCGTACTGGAGCACGGCGCAGACAAGGCCCACAAGGATGGCCCAGAAGATACCGGCCACACCCAGACGCAGGGTGAGCCAGGCCGCTTTTTCATACTGCGGCAGATATTGCACCATCACATTCCAGTCCATGTCTGTTCCCCTCCTTTTCTCCTGATCTTGCGGATGTGTGTTTCTGTTGGCCGTATGATATACCCATTTTCCTAGAATGTCAATAGGTTTATAGGCTTTTTGTCACACAAATTCCGGTCAAATTGATAAACAAGCTATTCATCGCTGATTTTTCGTTTCTGCTTTTCCACGCAAAAACGCCGTCTCTTGCCTTTTTGCACAAGAGACGGCGTTTGTTTTTGGTGGTTTAACTTTGAGTTACAGTTAACAAGGCCTCGTTTTGTTCACCAATTGTCAGTGTACTCTTCTTTGCTTCCCAATCACCGTTATAAACGATCGTTTTCAAATTGCAGTAATCAAATGCATATTTCTCTACGTTCGACAATGTTCCCGGCAGAGTGATCTTTTTCAGGCCACTATGTTCAAATGCGCCTTCTTCAATCCGGATCACTCCCTCGCCAAGCTGCACACTTTGCAGGGCTTTACACCGGGCAAATGTTTGTTTTCCTGTTTCGGGTATTCCAACAATTTCTGCCTGTACCAGTTGATTACAATCGGCAAATACTGCATCCCCCAGTTCTTTGACTGTCGCGGGAACAATTATCTGCCATAGGCCCGTACTTTTGAATGCTCCAAACTGGATTTCCGTCACATCTGCGGGAATTGTGACCGCCCTTAGCTTTGCGTTATTTTCAAAGCAGCTCATTCCAATACTGTACGGCTTTCCCGTCGGAAGGAGCACATTTGCCCCATTCGTAAACTCATAGCTGACCAATACCAGCTTGCCTTGTTCTATTTTCCACTCTGCCTTACAGCCCTCCGGGATTACCATGCTATCCCACGGTTTGGGCGGTTCCGGTTCCGGAAGTGGCTCCGGTTCACTGGAAGAAGCCGATTCCGAGGGGGCGGGCACTTCCTCCGGCTGAGAGGGAGCCGATACCTCACTGGAAGCGGGCGGTTCCGCAGGCGCGGGCATCTCTCCCCCGCCGCAGGCAGAAAGCAGCACGGTACCGCACAAAAACAGTGCTGTGCACAGAACGGTCCTCCATTTCATAGCGAGCCTCCTATTCTGCCCTGCAGGGGCTATCTTCTTTTTTCAGAACACCTTGCGGCACTCCACCACAAGGCCGACCACCCGCACCTGCACCCGTTTCAGATCATAGATCTGGGGCTGGTGCACAGGGTTGAAGCTTTTGGGGGTCAGGACCACAAGGCTCCCCTCCTGACGGAAATATTTCACGGTGGCTTCATCGCCGTTGACCATCACCACGGCAAGCTGGCCGTTTTCCACCTCCGGCTGCTCCCGCACCAGGATCTCATCGTTTTCCGAAATGCCCACGGCGTTCATGCTGTCGCCCCGGACACGGAGCCAGAAGTACCGTGCCCCATCCTTCCGGGTGATGGGGATGTAGCCCTCAATGTTTTCTTCCGCATACATGGGCAGGCCTGCACGCACCGTGCCCAGCAGCGGAGCCGTGAGGGCGGGATCGAACGGGACAGCTCCTTCGGGCAGCTTCCGCTCCTCCTGCACCGTCGGGACAGCTTCGCCCAGCAGCTCCCCCACCGGCACGCCAAAATAGGCGGACACCCTGGCCAGCGTCTCGCCCGAGGGGGTCGCCCCGGTGTTTTTCCATTTGGTCACTGTGGAGTTGCTCAGGCCCATCTCCTGCGCGGCCCGGCTGCGGCTGATGCCTCTGGCCTGACACAGGGCCGTGTAGCAGTCATAAAACACAAATTTTGCACTCCTTCTTGTGCAGAACGCCGGTTTTCTAACCAGATTCAGATTTTTCCTTGACTTTCTGAATTTAATCAGATATTATAGCCTCACAAGCTGATTTTGGTTAGATTTTATCCACCAAACCATCTGCGGTCTTTTCACAATCTTACCGGAAACTCTAACCAAAGTCAAGCTTTTTGAACGCAAAAACCACGACAAAAGGAGTGAAACTGTATGATCGAACGTCAGATCCATTTATCCTCGGGCGGCGGGGCTGCTTTGCAGGGGTACGACGGCCTGCTCCGCTTCGGCTACACCAGAAACCGGGGCATCTACGCCCTGCGGGTGGAAGCCGACGGCGAGTGGCAGGGCATGACCCTGCGGGCCTTCTGGCACCTGCCGGATGGGAACGCTGCCCCCTCCACGCTGGTGGCAGACGGCCTTGTGGAGGTACCCGCCCTCATCACGGCTGTGCCCGGGGAGGGGCGCATCACCTTTGAGGGCACCGATGGCACCCGCACCCTGACCAGCGCGGACGTGTGCTACTGCGTGGCCGAAAATTCCGGCACGGAGGACAGCACCCTGCCCCAGCCCGGCACGCCCGCCTGGCAGGCCCTGCTCGACCGGCTGAAAGCAGCTGTGGAAAGCGGTGCATTCCGGGGCGAAAAGGGTGACCCCGGACCGCAGGGAGAACCCGGTGCCGCAGGACCCACCGGCCCCAAAGGAGAGCCCGGCCCGCAAGGCCCGCAGGGAAAACCCGGCCCCCAGGGCCCAAAGGGTGACCCCAGCGATCCCGGCCAGTGGGAGCTGCTGGAAAAGGTGTCCCTGAACGCCGCCGCTGCCAGCTTTGAGCGCACCTTTCCCACCGAACTGCAGGCGCTGAAGGTGCTGTTTCAGGCAGGCAGCAGCCAATCCAAGGGCACGCTGCACTGGGTTTGCAGCACCAGCGATGGTGCCCAGCTGCTCAGTGCTTCTGCCCCCTGTGCTGCCAGCAGCTCGATGTCCAGCCCGCCCACCCGCACCTTTGCCAGTTTTCAGGCACTTCCCTGCTTCGGGCAGTATCTCTGTTTTGCCGCATCCGGCACCACGGGTGCACCGCCTGCGGTCGTTCTGCCTGCCGGAAGCAGCGGCCAGAATGTGGATGCCAGCCAGAAGCTCGGCAGGCTGACCCTGACCGTGGACACCAACGTCCGGCTTGCCGCCGGTGCCACGATCGAGCTGTGGGGCGTTCCGGCCTGAGCGGGAGCACCGAAACCGTTCCCGACAGAGCTTTCGGTAAAATTCCTTTCGCTTTCCATGAAATTTTTGTGTTTTGCCTTGATGCATCTTCCATATTTTGTTATACTGGTTAAAAAGCGGAAAGTGGGGAGTCGGCCATGGATGTCCCTGTTCGGTTTATCGATTCGATCATCAACAATCCCCTGCTGATGCAGTTTCTTGTGCATCGGCGGTTTTTTCTGCTGGAATATGACCCCCGTCTGGATCAGCTGCGGGTCTACGATACTCGGAGCCGCACGCTGGAGACACTGGATGCCTACCTTGGCTCCGAGAAGCCGGAGCACGCCACGATCTTCGCGGAGGACCGCTGGAAGATGCGCGCCCTGCTCACCGGTGAGCTGTACGGCCCGCTGGAGATGCGTTTTGTCTCGCCGGAGGGGGTGTATTATTCCCGGGAGGTGGATGCCCGCTCGGTCGAGGACCCCGCCCGCGGCACGCTCTATGTGGGCTACGCAAAGGACATCACCGACCAGAAGAATCAGACCCAGGAGCTGCTGGAGCAGGCCCGCCACGATTCCCTGACCCAGCTGTATAACAACCGCACCGGCAAGGAGCTTATCGACCGCTATCTGCAGGCCAAAGATCCCTATGCCTCCTGCGGAATGCTGGTCATCGACCTGGATTTTTTCAAGAACGTCAACGACTGCTACGGCCATCTGTTCGGTGACAAGGTCCTGCAGGAGTTTGCCCGGCTGCTGCGCACCCTGTTCCGCTCCAGCGACATTCTGGTGCGGTTCGGCGGTGATGAGTTCGTGGTGTTTTTGAAGGATATCCCCAACACCACCCTGCTCCAGAAGACCCGCCAGCTTTCGGAATCCGTGCAGCAGGTGAAGTTTTGGGAAAACGATTACCGGATGACCTGCAGCATTGGTGCCTGCTTCCTGCCCGAAAACACAGCGGGCTATTCCTTTGATCAGCTGTTCGAAAACGCGGACTGGGCCCTGTATCAGGCCAAGCAGAACGGCCGCAACCAGTATGTGTTCTGCGATAATCTGCGGCGCTACGCCCAGGCGGTTCCTGCCGCCCCGGAAACGGCCGATATCGATGCGCGCTACCTGCACAACGACCTGATCTCCACCGCCTTTGAACTGTTTGAGAAGAACAACAGCTTTGAGACCGCCATTCCCCTCTTCCTGAAGATCGTCGGCATCCGGCTGCAGCTGGACCGCATCACCATTGTGGACACCCGCATCCGGGAACACAGCGTCTCCCGGCAGTTCCAGTGGACCTCTCCCCGCGGGGAGCCGGTGCCTCTGAACGGTGAATCCTATACCAAGGAGGACTTCCTGACCCTGTTCCACAGCTATGATGAATACGGTACCACCGTGCTGCAGGCCGACAACATGGGAATGTACTCGCCGCAGGGGCGCGCGCTGCTGATGCAGGGCGGGGCCCAGACAGTGGTCTACGCTGCCATGTACGGCGAGGGCGAGTATCAGGGTGCCATTGCCTATGTGGTGTGCGGCAGCAAGCGGTACTGGACACCCCAGAACCGCCGGGAGCTGGGCGAGATCACCAAGATCATCAACGCCTACCTGAGCAAGCATCTGGCCGTGAACGCCGTGAGCCGCGGCATGACCTCTGCCCCCGAGTTTGACCGGCTGACCGGCCTGCTGGCCTTTTCCCGTTTCAAGGAGGAGGTCTTCCACAAGATCATCGGCGGCTACGCCGAGGGCTTCCAGATCTTTTACTGTGACTTAGGTCAGTTTACAAGGAACTACACGCAGACCACGAAACGGGGGCTGCTGACAACAAATAAAGGCTGAATATCAAGCACCGGGAAAGTGCGGGATATTCAGCCTGTTTTGTTGTCTGGGGTTTCCAAAGGGGCTTGCCCCTTGGCACACGACTTTGCTTGCAAAGTGTAGTGTGTTATACGCTCTGTCGGCGTTGCCGTGAAAATGCGGTTGCCACCGGGGAGGGCAAGGGCATTTGAAGCAGCAGGAAAACAGGATTGTGATTGCGTGGCGTGGAGCCGCAAGCGCAGGACTGGTTTCGCCAGCAGACAGGGTGTATATGAAAGCCCCCGTCCCTCGTCCTACGCCGAACTATGGGACAAAGTGTCCCAGACGGATAGCCACACTTACGAAAAAACAGACGGATTTTTCTCTCAAAATTGAAATGGGCGGGAAGCCATTTTAGGGCTTTCCCGCCTTGATTGCCCATCAGCAAAGACGGGCGGGACTGTCAACGGCGGCACATGAAATGCGCCGTTCATCTTGACCGTTGACTGGCTCGGCTGGCTTTGCTATTTGTATCTCATAACCTTGTAGTTAGTTTGCTAATTCGCTTACTGGTTTTTGGCTGAAAAGGACAGTAATAGCATATACATATTCGTAATCATACTTTTCGTATTCCTCTGGTTGAAAAAAATAATCAACTACATAGGAATGTACTTCATTTTTAGAAGTTATTATCTGTATCACTAACGGAATTTCTTGGTCATAAACAATTTCCTGTTTATCACTCAAAACAGAAGTAGCATAGCCCATACCAGTAATATCATTTTCGCTTTCTTTGAAGTATGATGTTGAACCATTGTTATGTTCGCTTTGTATAGCAATCCTCAAACCGTCTGCGAGATTATCAAAGCCGAGAGCAAGCCGTCCTTCTGCATCCTCGAATGCTTGTCCACCACCTCCTGCGACTATGTGCCATTCTCCATCAATCAATTCATAGGTGTTTATTTGCATACTTTTCACCGTATCATCTAAGGAAAAATCATACAGACGATATTCTTGATTTAATCCCAATAGTTCGGCAATATTTTTTTCTTCTTCTGTCAACTGTGCTTCCTCAATATACATTTGGTCTAAATTATTTTCTGCACAAGCAGTCAATGAAACACTTAATACCACACCCAGTAACAATGCCCATATTCGTTTCATCATAAAACCTCCTCATTTTATTTCTTCCCCCGCTGTGGGTTTGGATTTTTCAGCAAGTCCGATTTCTGTGCAATCTTTTTCATCCACTTCTTTTCTTCCTCGGACAGCTTCTTCAAATTCAATTTGAGCCGCTTACAG